>OJJZ01000358.1_pt1 | contig 11512 bp, 9 predicted proteins | sample 1596481 | NCBI WGS metagenome assembly OJJZ01 (sample SAMEA4350110, study PRJEB24818) | metagenome | biome: human; feature: gut; material: faeces | place: Denmark | collected 2013-09 | reverse complement strand
AAATTACCATTTATTCAAAAATTCTCGTTATTTATGTATCCCTGGTATTCAGAAGGAGACATATTTGTGCATTTTGTAAATATTCTGGAGAACTGCTGACTGCTGGAAAATCCTGTAAGAGACGCAATTTCCTTAGTAGTAAGATGAGGATTTTCTTTTATTTTTCTTTTTGCATTTGTAATTCTTATTTCTTCCAGATAGTCGGTGAAACGGGTTCCGGTCTTCTCCCGGAACAGCAAAAACAGGTAATCAGGCGTATGCCCAAACAGTTCGGCAAGGTTCTGGACTTCGATTTCATGCGTGTAGTTTTCCCGGATATACTGTTTGATATGATCTGCCAGATCAGGTTCATCCGGATCATAAACAGCATCCGTCATATTCTGTGCCTTTTCCTGTACGGATCTTAAAAAGACTGAAAATGATTCCGTCGGCAGAGTAACGCCCGTTACGGATTTCATATACCGGGAGAGGTTGTATTTTTCACATCCGGCAAAGGCATGTTCTAAATTGGAGACCGGATAGGATGGATTTATTGCTTCATAGAGCAGTGCTTCCTCTTTTTCCAGGATTCCCAGGATAATCAGGTTCAGCATATGGTTTAATTTTTGAAGGTCCTCTTTTGATGCGGCTTCTTCCAAGTCATGATAAGGTATCAGGTTGCCATACTGGCAAAGTCCCCGAAAGGGTGCCAGATCTGCAATTTTATCTGCAGTTTTAAAGCATTCCCGTAAGGTATCGCAGCAAAAGCAGATGATACTCAGGGGAGAATGGTTCACTCTTGCCAGCTTCTGAAGAAAAGTCAGGGTTTCTCTGCGCATGGGGTCTTCCTTCAATAAGACAAGAAGTGCGCCGTCATCCAGATACAAAAATCCGTTGCATACAGGAGTGGATGCATTGTCTGCAAAGTAATCCTGTATCCGGGTCTGAAGCTGCTGGTACATGGAATACTGGTCATGAAAGTCGTCATAATCCGCATACAGCACATATCCATGGTATTCGGAAGTATAGTCTTCGGGTATTTCCCCATAGGACTGGAAACAGTTATAATCCTGAATCAGCTGGTGGGGAAAATTGTTGTAACGGACCCATTTTAACTTATCCAGTTTTTTATCCGCCTGAACCAGGCTCCGTTCAATATCTTCTAAAGTAATCGGTTTTACAAGATAGTCTTTTGCTCCCAGCTGAATTGCTTTCTGGGCATAATGAAAGTCGGAATACCCGCTTAATATGACAATGTTCGCATCCGGACAGTATCGCTTTGTTTCTTCAAACCCTTCAATTCTGTCCATTAAAGGCATTTTTATATCCAGAAAGATAAGGTCAGGGTGTGCGTCTCTTGAAACCGTTACCAGTTCTTTTATATTTTTAGCTTCCACTATTTTATGAAGCCCGGGATATTCTGTCTGGATGATGCGGGTAATTTCCTGGCGTGACTTTTGATCGTCATCCGCAATTAATATTTTCATGTATTAGAAACCTCCTTGATAAGATTTTTAGGCAATGGTATTTTCTGTGACCATTATAGCAGATAAATGTGGGCTTGTATCCTTCATATCATAGATTTTCTGTTAACAAATTAAAAACCCCAGGATACTGGTAAAATAAACCTTTTATCATAAACGAGAACTAAGTTGTTCATAATTTATTCAAAATTCAAAAATATTTTACCCTGAATCAAATTATTTTCCTGTATAAAATAAATTTACCAGATGATAGGATATTAGTAGATCAAATATAAAAAAGATAAATGAAAAAAGATAAGGGAGGAGAATAAAAGGTGTCTGAGTATGTTCTTGAATTAAAAGGTATTACAAAGATATTTCCAGGTGTAAAGGCTCTTGACAAGGTACACTTTCAATTGAAAAAGGGCGAGATACATGCACTGATGGGTGAAAACGGCGCCGGAAAATCCACGTTTATAAAAGTAATTACAGGTGTACATAAAGCAGAAGAGGGCGAAATGTTCCTGGATGGCAAGCCTGTAAATTTTAAAGGTCCAAAGGATGCACAGAAGGTAGGAATCGCAGCAATTTACCAGCATGTTACTTCTTATCCGCATCTGACGGTTACCGAGAATATTTTCATGGGTCATGAGGATGTAAAACACGGCATGATTCAATGGAAGAAAATGAATGAAGAGGCGAATAAGCTTCTGAAAGAATTAAATGCAGATTTTGACGCAACTGCTGAAATGGGATCCTTAAGTGTTGCACAGCAGCAGATGGTAGAGATTGCCAAAGCACTGTCAATGAAAGCCAGAATCATTATTATGGATGAGCCTACAGCAGCGCTTACAAAAAGAGAATCCGAAGAACTTTACAAGATAGCAGAAAAGCTCAGAGACGAGGGAGCCTCCATAATTTTTATCTCCCACAGATTTGAAGATATGTACCGTCTGGCATCAAAGGTTACGGTATTCCGTGATTCCCAGTACATCGGGACATATGATGTGGATGGTATAACCAATGCGGATCTGATTAAAGCAATGGTTGGACGTGAGATCAACGACTTATTCCCGAAGCCGGATGTGAAGCTTGGACAGGAAGTCCTGCGGGTAGAAAAATTAAGCCGTCAGGGATATTTCAAAAATGTATCCTTCAGTGTAAGAAAGGGAGAAATCCTTGGACTTACCGGACTGGTAGGAGCTGGACGTACCGAGGTGGTACAGACCATATTTGGAGTTGAAAAGTTCGATTCCGGTAAGGTTTATCTGGAAGGAAAAGAAGTACATATCAAACAGCCTTCGGATGCCATGGGGTTAGGTATTGGTCTTCTTCCGGAAGACAGACAGCATCAGGGTCTGATTTTAGACTGGGGCATCGGAAGAAATATTACCCTTGCAGAACTGAGCAAGTATTCTAAAAATGGAATTACCAATGATAAGGTAGAAAGAGAAGCAGCGAAAAAGCTTGCGGAAGAAGTAGATACAAAAGCAGTTACTGTTTTTGACAAGGCAAGTTCACTGTCCGGAGGTAACCAGCAGAAAGTGGTTGTGGCAAAGCTGTTGTCTTCAGATCTGAAACTGATCATTCTGGATGAGCCGACAAAAGGTGTAGACGTTGGTGCAAAGGCAGCCATTTATGAGATCATGGGTGATCTGGCGAAGAAGGGTTATGCAATTATCATGATTTCTTCAGAAATGCCTGAGATCCTGGGTATGAGTGATAGAATCGTAGTTATGTGTCAGGGTAAAGTAACCGGAGAATTAAATCGCACCGAAGCAACCCAGGAGGGCATCTTAAAATATGCGATGGCAAAATCTTCTGCCGATGCAAACTAGAAAGGAGAGACAAATAGCAAAATGGAAAAGAAATTCAGTCTTAAAAAATTAACCAGCTCTCGTGAAATGAGTTTGCTCCTGGTAGTTATCGTACTTTGTATCTTTATACAATTTCGAAACAGCTCTTTCCTGACGGGTACGGTTATTGTAGAAATGTTAAAGAACTATTCCGTAACAATGATTCTTGCACTTGGTATGATGTGCGTGCTGCTGATTGGAGGAATTGATATCTCCATCGGATCCACCATCGCATTATCCGGTATGGGAAGCGCTCTTATGATGAGAGACGGAGTATTTTCAAATACTTTACTGGGATTTGTAATGTCAATCCTGATCGGATTGGTATGCGGACTTGTAATCGGTCTGGTAATCTCAAAAGGAAAAGTGTTACCGATTATTGCAACACTTGGTTTTATGAACATTTACAGAGGTTTAACATATCTGATTGCTAACAGCCAATGGGTAGCTGCTTACCAGGTACCGGAAAAATTCAAGGCATTTGCACAGAGCAGTTATCTCACATTTGGATTAGTAAATAATCTGGTTACCATTATGATTATCTGTTATGTTATCTTCTTCATCGTTATGAAATGGACCAGAACAGGAAGAAAAATTTATGCAATCGGAAGTAATCCGGAAGCAGCAGAGATCTCCGGTATCAAAATTGACAACATTAAGTTATTAGTTTATTCCCTGATGGGAGGTATTTGTGGTCTGGCAGGTGCAATGTGGGTATCAGTATATGCATCGGCACAAGGTGATATGGCTACCGGTATTGAAATGGATGTTATTGCAGCCTGCGTAATCGGAGGTGTAAGTTTAACCGGAGGCCGCGGAAGCGTGGTTGGAGTATTCTTAGGTTCACTTACCATCGCAATCATCGGAAAAGCACTTCCATTAATTGGAGTGTCCCAATTCTGGCAGAGTGCAATAAAAGGTGTTATTATACTAGTTGCGGTTATCCTGAATGTTATGGCTCAAAGAGTTATGGATAAGAATAATCTGAAAGGAAGGGAGATGTAATCATGGCAACAAAATCTGGAAGAACAATATCAGCAGAAAAGAAATCATCATGGAAACAGACCCTTCTGAAATGGGAAACATTTTTAATCATTTTGTTTATTGCCGTTAATGTTATGAACTCCTTCATTTCACCCAACTATTTAAGCGTATCAGGATTATTTACAGCCACCTCATCTTTCCTGGAAAAAGCATTTATTGCTTTACCTATGGCTTATATCCTGGTACTGGGTGAAATCGACATCTCAGTTGGTTCCATTGTAGCATTATCAGCGGTTTTAATGTCACTGGCATATAACGCAGGAGTTCCGATGGGCCTTGCAATCATTATCTGTCTGTTAGTCGGAACAGCATGCGGGTTCTTAAATGGATTAATTCTTACAAAGTTTACAGAGCTGGCACCTATGATCGTAACTTTAGGTACACAGATTTTATTCAGAGGTATCGCTGAGATTCTCCTGGGCGACCAGGCAGCAGGCGGACTTACAAGCGTAGAATGGTTCAGTAATTTATACTGGGGATCCATAGGTCCGGTACCATATATGTTTATCGTATTTGTAATCTGTGCAGTTGTATTTGGACTGGTATTACATAAAACCACTTTCGGAAGAAGAATTTACGCAATCGGAAGTAACCGTCTGGCAGCTGAATATGCAGGTATACATGTACAGAAGCTTCGTTTAGTCGTTTATACCATCGCAGGTACATTTTCAGCAGTAACTGCAGTGTTCCTGGCAGCCCGTATGGGAAGTACACGTTCTAATATTGCAGCAGGATATGAACTGGAAGCAATCTCCATGGTAGTATTAGGAGGTATCTCTACCGCAGGCGGTAAAGGTAATTTCCCGGGAACAGTTATTGCGATCTTTATCATCGGTTTCTTAAGATATGGATTAGGACTGATCAACGTACCGTCACAGGTTATGTTAGTAATTATCGGTGCATTACTGGTAATAGCCGTAATGATACCAAACGTTAACATTGGAAAATTGTTAAAGAAAAAAGAAGCAGCAAACTAAAATTTTCAAAATACTAATCAGGTACTTACACTAAGGTGTTATGTATAAAACTATTTATTCCAAGGGAGGAATCAATCAATGAAGAAAAAAGTAATTAGTGCATTATTATGTATGTCCATGGTTGCTACAATGATGGCAGGCTGCGGAAGCAGCGAAACAAAGACAACAGAAGCTGCGAAAACAGAGGCAGCAAAAACAGAAGCTGCAACAGAAGCAGGCGGCGACACTACAGAAGCAAAATCCGAAGCAGCTACAACAGAAGCTGCAGGTGACGAAACAGAAGCAGCAAAAGCAGACGGCGGTGCTGATGTAAGTGGAAATACTTATGCAATCGTTACAAAAGCAGCAGGAAATCCTTACAATGAAAAAGAAGCTACAGGCTTCCAGGAAGTAATTGATGGAGCAGGCGGAAAATGCGTAGTAAAACATCCGGAAAGCGCTACAGCAGAAGCTCAGATTACAATGATCAACGAATTAGTTGCTCAGGGTGTACAGTCTATCTCAATTGCAGGTAATGACTTTGACGCTCTTCAGCCGGCATTAAAAGCTGCTATGGATAAAGGCATCCAGGTATCTTCCTTAGATGCAAACGTAAATCCTGACAGCCGTAAAACATTTGTTAACCAGGCTGGTGTAGACCAGATCGGACAGACATTAATGGATGCTGTACTTGATATCTCCGGTGGAGAAGGACAGTGGGCTATCCTTTCCGCAACAAGCCAGGCTACCAACCAGAACTCCTGGATTGAGTCTATGAAGAAAGTTATGGAAGATGAAAAATATTCCAAACTGGAATTAGTAGAAGTTGCTTACGGTGATGACGAATACCAGAAATCAGTTGACCAGACACAGGCGTTATTACAGAATTACCCAGACCTTAAAGTTATCTGTGCTCCTACTACCGTAGGTATCATGGCAGCAGCTAAAGTTATCCAGGATCAGGGCGTTGCAGACAAAGTTAAATTAACAGGACTTGGACTTCCATCTGAAATGGCTGATTATATCGGTGATGACGATACACATTCCTGCCCTTACATGTACTTATGGAATCCAATTGATGTAGGACGTCTGTCTGCTTATACATCAATGGCATTAGTATCCGGTGAAATCACAGGCGCAGCTGGTGAGAAATTTACAGCTGGCGACATGGGCGAATACGAAATCACAGCAGCTGCTGATGGCGGAACAGAAATCATCGTTGGACCTCCTTTCAAATTTGATCCATCCAACATCAATGATTGGAAATCCGTATACTAAAATTACGTAACAACTGCCAATAATAAACTTTTTCATATCATATTTTCCTTATAAGAAAGTCTTCTGCCTGTACCCCATACAGGTGGAGGACTTTTCAATCTTATAGTTTCAATCTTATATTTCTATGATACAATAAGTGAAAGACTTCGCGGCAGCAGCTAATGCATTTGCTTAATATCTGCATGGCTGTATGTATGCGGCAACAAAAAACAGGAGGTAATACATCATGGTAAAAGGATTTAAAATGAAGTTGTATGAAGGAAAGGAAGAAGAGTACGAGATTCGCCACAATCAGCTTTGGCCGGAAATGAAGGATATGATCCACCAGTATGGCGGCAAAAACTATACCATTTTCCTGGACAAAGAGACCCTGACTTTATTCGGATATATTGAAATCGAGGATGAAGAATTGTGGGCAAAAGGAGCAGATACGGCAATTAACCGTAAATGGTGGGATTTTATGGCTGATATTATGGAGACAAATCCGGATAACAGTCCTGTAGCTATTGATTTGAAGACGGTATTTCATTTAGACTAAATAAAAAGTTTTGAAGGGTAAAAACGCTTTGTATAGGAAGACCGTTCAGGTCAAGAGAAGGGGATGGATCATGAAAGGCATTTAGTAGACTTTCATGATCTGCCCCTTTTTCTTTCCGTCATGCAGTTTGTTGATACAAAGGTGGTTTTCTCAGCATGATGGGTTCAGCCCGGAGCGTGTCTTCACCATGAATTATAGCTTGGAAATCCACTCAGCCATATTTCCTTTGTAGAAGATATAAGGCTGTCCTGCAAGTACGCCTGTTCCGTCACCGCTCTGGTATGCTTCATATTTTTCTTCCGGATAATCACGGAATGCTTTCATAGTGAAGGAAGAGCCCACTTTTCCATCAAAGGATTTGTCCAGGGTAGCTAAAGTAGAAGCTGCAGCTACAGCGCCCAGGTGAATAACATCCCAGAGCATCATGTAGGGGCAAACGTATGCAAAGGCATCTTCGTCTGCTTTTGTAGGCATAAAGGACTGCATTTCTGATGGAAGTCCAAGTCCGGTTAATTTGATTTCACTGTTGGCTGACTTCAAGGATTGCCCTGCTGCTGCAATACCTACGGTTGTTGGGGAAATAATACAGTCTACTTTATTTTCTGCAATAAATGCCTGAGCCTGGGTTGTGGATTCAGTCAGGTCATCATTTCCGTATTTCTTGTCTAAGTCCGGGCTTACTTTGCCGGCGTATACAGGGTCTGCCAATTCTGTTTCCATAGCTGCGATCCAGCTGTTCTGTACCGGAGTATCAATAGATGCTGAGAGCACTCCAAGCTTAATCTCGTCTCCTGAGTAATCACCAAGCGCTTTCGTCACTGCAGCTTTCATATCACCGTCTTCCGGGTAATCCACGCCAAGTGTAATTAACACGCCTGCCTGAACCAGGTTGGATCCGATATCCTGAACTTCAGCCTGATTAATATGTGTCACGCGGTATTCCGGATTGGCTTCCGAGTCAATGGATGTAATGGGAATTCCGGCTTCTTTTGCTTTTTTAAATACTTCATCGTATCCGGTATCACCATTTGTGGAAATAGTAATGGATGCAACTTTTTGCGTGATCAGCTCATCCAGCAACTGTACCTGCGCTGCCACTGTAGTTTCAGCCGGGCTCTTATATACGGCATTTTTCCCTTCCCCCTTCATATATTCGTCAAAACCTTCAAACATCAGATCACCAAAAGAGTTTCCGGTACTTTTAAACATAAATACGTGGGAGCCTTCCAGGGAATCTGAGGATCCGCCGGAAGTATTGCCGTCAGTTTTGGCTGCCTGTGTGTCGGCTGTACCGCCGGCCTCTGACCCGGTGGTGGTGGGTTTTGTGGAACTGCACCCTGCTAATGAGCCCAATACCATAGATACGCAAAGTCCAAGTGCTAAAAATCTTCTTACCTTTTTCATGTTGTTATCCTCCAATTTTATTTTATTTTTATGACTTTATATAAGCAATACCAGGACAAATTGCCTTGTTATTGTTTATAACACATTGAATATCCTTAACCGTTAAAACGCTGTTTTGCTTTTTTGAAATCTTCCTTTAGCTCTGATTTAAGGGATTCGGATGTTTCTTTACATTTTGTCTGGACTGCCTCAATCTTTTCTTCATATTTTTTGATTTTAGCCGCTTTTTCCGTTTCACTGAACTTCTCATCTTTTTTAATCTGGGAAATCAGGGTTTTCATGGTCTTTACTTCTTCCTGTGCTTTTATATTGACCGCTTCAATATTTTTATTATTTGAATAGATTACCATCAGTTTCACATTTTCAATCAGCTGTTTGTTTACATTTGGTATGAGTACAGCAATAATCAGAATGAAACCGGTCAATATTTTACGGGAGTTGGCATCCACACCCATTAAACCCAGGGTATAAATCAGAAATGCCATGATCAGGGTACCGATTACAGGTCCGTATACTTTACCTTTCCCGCCGTTTGTGGAGACACCCCCAAGTACACAGATTGCAATGGCATCCAATTCATATCCGGTACCCATGGTGGAACTTACGCCGCCGCCCATGCGCCCTACAAAGAAGATGGAAGAAATGCCTGCCATCATTCCCATTAGTACAAAAACCACCATTTTAGTATGTTCCACACTGATGCCTGAATAGGTGGCAACCGTGGCATTATTCCCGATTATATATAATTTTCGTCCGAAAGACGAACGGTGGAGAACCAGTATAAACAGAAAAGCCATCAGTAAAAACAATAAGAGTGCAACCGGAATTCCTGCAATATTCAACCATGCTATGTCCGTATAAAATTTTGGAAAATGCTTTAAAACGTTTACATCCAGAATGATTTTTACAATTCCTCGAAACAGCATGGAGGTGGAAATGGTTACAATTACTGCAGGCATTTTTATGTAAGCGATGAGAAATCCGTTAAATGCACCACAAATGCCTCCGGCTGCAATGCCAAGCAATACACATAAAATCATGGGGATACCAGCGTCCATGCAGAGCCCGGTAACCATAGATGCTACAATCATAGTAGCCGCAACCGATACATCAATGTCACCCAGCATAAGTACAAAGATCATGCCCAGTACAAGGGGAGACAGGTCCATGCCGGATTGTATAATTGACTGAATGGTGCCGGCGGAAAAGTAAAGCCCCGGTCTGGTTGCCATGAGCACCAGGTTAATTGCAAGTAAAATATAGATCAGTATCATTTCCCATTTAACCAGAAACCTGGTTAGTTTAAATTTTTCCTTTACTGCCAGATCCCTGGCAGGTGTTTTCATTTCTCCGTTCATTAGATCAAAGCACCCCTTTCTTTTAAGATTCGTTTTTCAGAGGAGCGCAGTGTAAATAAATTAATTGCTACCGCAATAATTATGATTGCACCCTGGATGGCATCTTGCCATACACTGAGTCCTGGGAGTAAACTGATGAAATAAGTAATGACGCTCATCATTAAAAATCCTATAATTACGCCATCTATCTTACCTCGCCCACCGGTAATGCTCACTCCGCCCAGAATACAAATAGCAATTGCCTGCATTTCGTAACCCTCACCCATGCCATAATAACAGATCGAGTAATTTGCAGTATAAAGCATACCCGAAAGTCCCGCCAGTGCACCGCAGATTGTAAATGCCATAAAAGTAACACGTGCTTCTTTGATACCGGCTACTTTGGCAGATTCCCGGTTGGTGCCAATGGCATAAATGCGTCTGCCATAAGAAGAATAGCCCAGAAAGATACCGGCAAGTACAAAGATCACAAGCACAAACCATAAAATATTGTATATGCCCAAAAATTGACCGGATGCAAATGTCACATAATTATCTGTAAATTGGTGAGGGAACCACCAGTTTCCTCCGCTGCACAAAAATGCCAGACCCCGGAAAATATACATAGTTCCAAGTGTTGCGATCATAGGGACCATTTTTAAGTATCCTACAATAAAACCATTAAATGCACCGCATAGTATACCCACTGCAATACCCAGAATAACCCATACGAATCCCGGTATATCCTGGTGGCTGTTCATAAGGGAAGAACAGATTACCCCTGCAAGGCTCAATGTAGAAGCTACGGATAAGTCGATCCCACCTGTAATAATGACCATCATCATGCCTACTGCAAGCAACGCATATACGGCATTGTTGCGAAGCATATTCAATATTGAAGTTAAGGAGTACATGGAAGGCGTGATAAATGCAGCTACAATCAAAAGGACTGCAAAACCAACCAAAAGTCCAAAGTTCCGGTTGCCTGTAATTTTTTCTAAAATCTTATTTCTATCCGACTTCATTTCTTACTCCTCCTTTCCGTCTTTGTGTTTTAAAGAAGCTTCCAGAATCATTTCCTGGGTAGTTTTTCCAGACTCGAACTGCCCGGTGACGCGCCCGGATTTCATGACCACGATACGGTCAGCCATGCCCAGAACTTCCGGCATTTCAGAGGAAACCATAATGATGGCATATCCATTTGACGCCAGTTCGTTCATAATTTCATAAATAGAATACTTGGCGCCAACATCAATCCCTTTGGTAGGCTCGTCCAGTATCAAAACCTTTAAATCACAGCTCAGTAATTTTGCAAATACCACTTTCTGCTGGTTTCCGCCGGATAGAGAAGAGGGCGGGGCACTAATATCTTTTGCTTTTAGCTGGATTTTCTGACAGAGTGCAATGGCATTTTTTATTTCTTCCTCGTAATCTTCCAGGGAATAGTCCCACAAAAAGCGCTTCTCACACCGCAAAATTTCAGCCCATTGGGGATTCTTCTCCATATCTTCTTCATATACATGTTTCACAAATGAGCGATTGGCCGCCGACATATCCATAATACGTACAATCTCCGGAGCCGCCTGCTTTAAACGTTCAAAACAGGATTTGGCGTTTGTGTCATACATGATGACCGCATCCGCCTTCATTTTCACAG
>OJJZ01000356.1_pt1 | contig 11553 bp, 7 predicted proteins | sample 1596481 | NCBI WGS metagenome assembly OJJZ01 (sample SAMEA4350110, study PRJEB24818) | metagenome | biome: human; feature: gut; material: faeces | place: Denmark | collected 2013-09 | reverse complement strand
GAACGCGTTTTTGACGGACTGGGTGTCATCCTGGGAAAACTGGATGATCGGTGCTGTGCTTTCGGTCCGGCCGAAGGCCTGACGGGCGTCCTGGTAGGATTCGCAGATCTTTAAGGGCTGTTCCACCGGACTGCCGATCCCGGCCAGTACGGTGACGTTAAAGTAGTTGTGAACCATTTCCACCGCATTTTTGACTGCGCTCTGAAGCAGGGAGCAGCTTAAGTCCTCCGGCTTCTGAACGTGGAAAATCACGGCAAAATGCTTCATGTCGAGAGAGATGGCGTAGCAGGGAACGTGCTTGTTCAAAATATCCCGGGCCATGGAATAGGTGCTGCTGCAGAGATTCATCAGCTTGGCATGGTCCATGGAGCCGTGGGATTCCTCGCGTATCTCAAACAGGGCGGCGCAGTAGCTGGCGTCCGTGAAGGTCAGCTTCAAATCCTTCGCCTGGAGATGGAACTGTTCTTCCGTGTCGAAGAGATTGTGCAGCAGGCGCAGGATGAATTTATCATAGTAGCTCTGGAGCAGGGGACGGCCGGGGTCTTTGGCCTTTACGACGGCCTGTAGGTTTTCCAGTCGGTTTTTCGCCTTCTGTACGGCGTCTGCCAGGGAGTCTGCGCTCAGTTCCAGCTTGATTAAGTAATCGACGGCCTCATACGTCATGGCCTCCTTGATCAGCTGAAATTCCTCGTAGCTGGTCAGAAAGATGAAGAGAGGAATTCTTCCGTATTTTTCACGGCAGGCCTTTGCAAGCTCCAGCCCGTTCATGATGGGCATGCGGATGTCGGTGATGACGATCTCCGGAGAATATTCCTCAATTAAATCCAGCGCATTGGCGCCGTTCATAGCGGTGCCGCAGACCTCGATTCCGTATTCCTCCCAGTTTATCATGGACTTGATTCCGATCTGAACCAGCGGCTCATCATCTACAATCAGTAATTTTATCATAGCAGATCCTCATCTTTCTTCCTTTCAGATTGGTTGATATAAGGGCGTACGATCGTCATGGTCGTATAGACGCCCGGTTCGCTGACAATGGTGATTCCGTATTCCGGTCCGAAATCGTACTGGATTCTCCGGTTTACGTTGCTGATTCCCACGTGACGGAAGAAATCGGTCTTGTTTTTGCCGGGGTTGTCTTCCTCGTGAAGCACGGAATCGATGGTCTCCCGGGTCATGCCGATTCCGTTGTCGGTTACGCTGATCTTCAGCACTTTCTTTCCGTTCACGGTGCCGGATTCTGCGGATACCGTGATGGCACCGGCGGTTCCCTTCGGCTCGATCCCGTGGAACAGCGCATTCTCGATGATTGGCTGCAGGGTGAAACGGTGGATCTCGCAGCCGTAAAGCTCCTCCGATTCGATGTGGTAGTCCATGGTGATGCTTCCGCCGTACCGGTACTGCTGAATAAGGAAGTAATCCTTGACGAGATCCAGCTCTTCCCGCAGGGTGACCATGGACGAGGTCCCCTTGGAGACGCTTTTTAACAGCCTGGCAAGAGCCGTCGTCATGTCGGCGATGCCGGTGGCGTTCTGGATCGTGGCCATCCATTTGATGGAATTCAGCGTATTGTAGAGGAAATGCGGATTGATCTGGCTTTGCAGAATCTGGTATTCCAGATCTTTTTTCTGCTTTTCGTCCGCCACCCGCTTGTCCATCAGGGTTACGATATTTTCCGACATATTGTTGATGCCGCGGCCGATGGAGCCCAGCTCGTGGTTCCATTCGATCTCACTGTCCCTGGAGAAATCTCCGTCTGCGATGGCGTCAATCTTTAAACTGAGCCGTTTGATGGGCTGGCTGATGATCTTGTTCAAGAGAATGGTCAGCAGACAGCCGAGGGAGATGATGGCTGCGCTGATTCCGACAATCAGCAGCAGGTAGACCATGCGCTGCTGGTTAAACTGCTGCTGGGATAAAACCTGGGAGAGATACCAGCCGTCGGCTCCCTCCACCTCGACAGGACGCCGGACCAGCATCCGTTTTTCCCCATTGGGGGAGACCACGGAAAATACCTGCGTGCCGGGATCCAGTGTTGCAGTGCCGGTCACAGGCTTAAAATCGGTATAGGGCATGGCGGGATCGGACCAGGTGCTGCTGGAGGAACCGTAGGTCTTGTCCCCGATGGTTAAAAACAGCTGGCTGTCGCTGGCCTGAGGATAGGAAGCCAGGTAGTCCGTGAACAGGCGGGAGGAGACCTCCACATAGGTCCAGCCGATGATCTCCAGGCTGTATTCGTCATACACGGGGCGCACGATGGGGATGATCTTCTCGTGATTGGCATTGGAGATCGGATCGTCCACCACCCCGATCCATCGAAAGTCGGGGCTTTCAAACAGAGGAGCGAAGAAGCTGCTTTTGCTGACCCGCGCGGCGTCGAAGGAGCTGGAGTAGTTGGCGCTGGTCATGGACTGCAGGAAATTCCCGGTATTGGGAGTGGAGATGATGACACGGGCCATATACTTCTTGCCGCCAGCGGTCCCGGAGGTTATGTATTCCTCATTCAGCCGCTTGTAAGCGGTCAGAGCCAGCGGGCGCAGGGCCTCGGTGTCCCTGGAAGCCGTTGGGAGCTTCGGCTGGTCCTTCAGCCGTTCCAGATAGTGGCCGACTTCGCTGTTGGAGCAGCACCATTTGGTGAAGGTAACGATCTCCTTCATATCCTCCGCCATGTTGCTGCTGACGACGGAAAGGTTGAATTCCGTGGACTGAATCTGGTTTTTCATAAGAAAAGACTGGAATACGGAGTAGCAGACCGCCATGGTGATGACTGCGATCAGAACCGTGATCGCCGCCGTTACGGCCATGATTTTTCCGCGGATGGAACTGGGAAGAAATTTCTTTATCATAAGGATGAATTCCTCTCTCTACAGATTTCTATATACAAAATTAGACTATTTATTGTAAATTGTCAACACCCGAATAACGGCTGTTGAAGCCTCCGGCGGATGTGCAGAGCGCCCAAAGGCACCATGCCATGCGGACATGGCGGGCGCTCGCACCAATTCGCCCATAAGGCGAATTGAATAAAAAATAGAATGGTACTTTACGAAAAACAATGCAATATGTATACAATAGAGAAATTGTATTATTAATCGTAAAAAATTACATTGCCAAGGGGTTTATGAAATAATTGTGAATAAATAATGAATATTTTATGAGATAAAATCCATTCTTTTCAGCCGGCGGTCCGGTTATAATTTAGGCATAGTAAATCACAGACAGATGAGATTTACCAAATTCAAATCAGGAGGGAATACAATGAAAAAAAGAGCATTAAGTCTCGCGCTTGCAGGAGCGATGGTAGTTACCACACTGGCAGGCTGCGGAAGCAGCAGCAAGGAAACAACGGCTGCACCGGAAGGAACAACCACGGAGACGACAACGAAGGCAGAGGCACCGGCGGACACGACGGCAGCGGCCTCTGGAGATAAGACAACTCTTAAGTGGTCTGTCTGGGATATCAGCTCCACGACCTATTATCAGCCGCTCATCGATGAGTTCGAGAAGGCTCACCCGGATGTCACCATTGAAATGGTAGATTTGGGATCCACCGATTACCAGACTGTACTTGCTACAGAGCTTACAGGCAATGGTTCCGACTTCGACGTAGTAACCGTAAAGGACGTTCCAGGCTACATGACTCTGGTGAACAAGGGCGTGCTGGAGCCTCTCGACAGCTACATATCAGATTCCGGCGTGGATCTGGCTCAGTACAAGGGACTTACCGATCAGATTACGGTAGACGGCAAGTTATACGAGCTTCCATTCAGAAATGACTTCTGGGTGCTGTTCTACAACAAGGATGTATTTGACAAAGCAGGAGTTGCCTATCCGACCAACGACATGACATTCGATGAGTATGATAAGCTGGCCAGATCCGTAACCGTCGATACCCCAGGCCAGGAAGTATACGGCGCTCACTACCACACATGGAGATCCGCAGTTCAGCTGTTCGGTATCCTGGATGGAAAGAATACGATTCTGGACGGAAAGTATGAGTTCTTAAAGCCATACTACGACATGGTTCTTGCAGAGCAGGAAGATGGCGTATGCCAGGATTATGCAACCTTAAAGACCAGCGGCCTTCATTACTCCGGCGCATTTGCCCAGGGCAACGTAGCGATGATGAACATGGGAACCTGGTTCATCTCCACACTGATCGAGAAGATCAAAACAGGCGAGTACACAGACTGCACAAACTGGGGAATTGCAAAGTATCCTCATGCTGACGGCGTAGAGGCTGGTTCCACACTGGCAACCATCACCTCCCTCGCAATCCCGACCAACGCACCTCATAAAGATCTGGCCTGGGAGTTCGTAAACTTCGTAAGCGGAGCAGAAGGCGCAGAGGTTCTCGCAGCAACAGGAACAATCCCGGCTGTTATGACAGACGAAGTGGCGAACCTGGTATCCGCAACGGAAGGCTTCCCGAAGGACGACGAAACCAGTGTAGATGCGTTAAATACTGCAAATCTGTATCTGGAAATGCCGGTACATCCGAAGAGCTCTGAGATTGAGACCGCTCTGAACGAAGCACATGATGCCATCATGACAGGAAGCATGTCTGTCGATGACGGAATCGCACAGATGGATGAGCAGGTAAGCGCTATCCTGGCTGAATAAAAAGCGCAGACGATAATCAGGCAGCATCAAGAGGCGGGCAGAATAAAAGCCCGCCTCATTTAAAGAATCCCCTCTGAATTTGAAACGAATTGTGGAATGGTAAATGGTAAAAAGGAGGAAAAGCCGGTGGCTAAGACAATAACAGAAGCACAGAAAAATGAAAAAATTGCTGCGCTGCTCACAAGGCGTGAGACTCTGGAGCGCGAGCTTAAAAATACAGAACAGTCACATAAGAGAAACAAACTGATCTCCCAGATTGAGACGACAGAAGAGAAGATTAAGAAGGTGCGCACGGGAGAGCGTTTTACCAGACAGGAAAAGAGAGACATGGTGGCATATTCCTTTATTGCTCCCAACTTCATCGGATTCGCGGTATTTACCCTGGGACCGATCATCTTTGCGTTTGTGCTGGCATTTATGAAATGGGATGGCAACAGCCCCATGGAATTCGCAGGACTAAAGAATTTTATACAGATGGCAGGAAACGCCAGATTCCGGTCGTCCTTTATCAATACGATCGTCTACTGTCTGGCGACGGTGCCGTTTACCCTGGCCTGTGCGCTGGGGCTGGCGGTCCTGTTAAATCAGAAGGTCAAGGGACGGAATTTCTTCCGTACGGTCAGCTTCTTCCCCTATGTAGCGTCGCTGGTGGCCGTGGCTGCCGTATGGAACATGCTTTTCAGTCCACAGAAGAGCGGTCCCATCAACATGATTTTATATCAGTTGGGCGTATCTGCGAAGAGCCTGCCGAAATGGGCGGCCGACCCCCACTGGGTCATGTTCACCATCGTACTGTTTTCCGTATGGAAGAACATGGGCTATTATATGGTCATCTATTTAGCTGGTTTACAGGGAATCAACGCCGAGCTCTACGAGGCGGCCAGCTTAGACGGGGCTAATTCCCTTCAGCGTTTCCGCTACATCACATGGCCGCAGCTGCAGCCGACGACGTTCTTTGTCACGATTATTTTGACGATTAACTGTTTCAAGGTTTACGATATCGTATACATGCTGGCCGGCGGTTCCAACGGCGTTGTCAGCTCCTCAGCCATGGTTCTCGTCTACCACATTTACGAGGAAGCGTTCCGTAACTGGAATCTGGGATATGCCAGCGCGGTCGCCATGGTATTGTTCCTGATGGTTCTTGTCATCACGCTGATCCAGTTCCGTGGTGAGAAGAAGTATGCGAATTAAGGAGGGCAGGAAGAAAAATGAAAGTACAAAGCACAAATTATAAGATCAGCCGGGTTATCCTCTATGCAGTCCTGATCGTCTTTGCATTCCTTATGCTGGTACCATTTGCATGGATGGTGTCAGCTTCATTGAAATTGGATAAGGATGTATTTATCTTCCCGATTCAGTGGATACCGGAGAATCCGAGATGGAAAAACTACATAGATATCTGGACGAAGATTCCTCTTATGAAATTCGTCGTAAATACGGTCAAAATCACTTTAATCGTTACATGTTTACAGCTGCTCACCAGCAGCTTCGCAGCGTATGCATTTGCAAAACTGAATTTCAAGCATAAGAACGGGCTGTTCCTGGCTTATATCGCAACCATCGCCGTTCCATGGCAGGTATACATGGTTCCGCAGTTCATGATGATGAGAAGCTTCGGACTCAACGATACGCATCTGGCGATCATCTGCCTTCAGGCATTCTCTGCCTTCGGCGTGTTTATGATGAGACAGTTCTACCAGGGAATTCCGGATGAACTCTGTGAGGCGGCCAGAATCGATGGTATGAACGAGTATCAGATCTGGGCGAAGATCATGCTCCCGCTCTCCAAGCCCGCGCTCTCCACATTGACGATCTTCACCTTTGTCAACACCTGGAATGACTTCTTAGGACCGCTCATCTACTTAAAAACGGAAGCCAAAAAGACCCTCCAGCTGGGATTGAAAATGTTCTTAAGCCAGTACAGCTCTGAATACGGCCTGATCATGGCGGCCTCCGTACTGTCTTTAATTCCGGTTCTGATCGTGTTCCTGGCACTGCAGCAGTACTTCGTGGAAGGCATTGCGGCGACTGGCGTAAAGGGCTGATCGGGAAAGGACTGGTTTCGATGGAAGAGATTAAAAATTTCGTGGACAATATTCACAACGAGGCATATAAAAACGCTTATTCCGCTCCCTTAATCGGGGCGGAAAGCCTGATTATGCAGGGAGGGAGAGAGGAAGAGAGTCTGGATGGGCTCTGGAATTTCTCCGTGGACCTATATGATAACTGCCTCCGGGCCAAATGGTTTCTGGAGGAGGAGACGAATGCAGAAGGGCGCGCGGTACCCCTTGACTATGCTTTCGACGACTGGGAGACCGTGCCGGTTCCCGGGGTCTTTAATCTCGCAAAACCGGAGTATTTCTACTATGAGGGACCGGCGGTTTACAGCCGCCGGTTTTCTTATGGAAGCCGGGGAAATGAGCGGGTATTTATCCGGTTCGGAGCGGTGGCCGGTGAGGCGAGGGTGTTCCTAAACGGCTGTTTTCTCGGCGTTCACAGAGGCGGTTCCACGCCTTTCTGCGTGGAGGCGACAGAGAGTATGAAGGAGGGAGCGGATAACCGGCTGATCGTTGTGGCGGATGGGACCAGGCATCAGGCGGATGTGCCTTCGCTCAACACGGACTGGTTTCCGTATGGAGGAATCTACAGGAGCGTAACTCTCCTGCGTCTTCCGGAGGTCTTTATTCAGGATATGAAGGTGAGACTGAGTGGAAGAAGAGAGCGGGAAATTACAGTGGAAGCGGTGGCAGCCGGCAGTATATCGCCGGATTACAATGCATTTTTTGAGATACCGGAGATCGGAGTCTGTGAAATCATGGATTTCGGCCCCGACGGAACGGGCCGGCTGAAACTCAAGGTTCCGGAGCTGGAGCTGTGGAGCCCCGAAAATCCCCGGCTCTACAACGTCCGGCTGACTTTATATGACGGGGAGAACCGGGCTTCCGACCGGATCTCGGACCGTGTCGGTTTCCGTACCATTGAGACGGCGGGCCGTTCCATACGCTTGAACGGCAGGCCCCTGTTCCTGCGAGGTGTCTGCCTCCATGAGGACTCCAGGGACCATGGAAAGGCGGTAACGAAGGAGGAGATACGGGAAGCCTTCCGCCTGGCCAGGGAGATGAACTGCAATTTCGTCCGTCTGGCCCATTATCCCCATACGGATTGGGCGGCGCGGCTGGCCGACGAGGAAGGCCTTCTTCTGTGGGAGGAGATCCCCGTGTACTGGTGGATTGACTTTGGGAATCCGGATACCTTTGGACAGGCGAAAAACCAGCTGAGTGAGATGATGAAACGGGATGCAAACAGGGCCAGCGTCATCATCTGGTCCGTTGGAAATGAGAATCCGGATACGGATGAGCGGTACCGCTTCATGGCGGACTTAGCAGAGTATGCCAGGCATTCCGATCCGTCCAGGCTGATCTCTGCGGCCTGTCTGGTGGATACCGTGAATCTGAGGATTGCGGACCGGCTGGAGGCGCATCTGGATGTGATCGGCCTCAATGAATATTACGGCTGGTACGATCCGGACTACACCAAACTGAGCACCATACTGGAACAGTCGGCGCCGGAAAAGCCGGTTATCATCAGCGAATTCGGCGCAGATGGGGCATTTGAGGCAGAGGAGAGGGAGGTCAAAAGCCCTGTCAGAGGATCTGTGAAGGAACAGGAGGAGATCTACGAAAACCAGATCGCCGTGTTCCGGAGGATTCCGTATATTCAGGGGACAACACCCTGGATTTTGTTTGATTTCCGTACGCCGAAGCGACTGGGAAAGTACCAGAAGGGATATAACATCAAGGGACTGATCACAGAGGACAGGAGCCGGAAGAAACCGGCGTTTTATCTGATGCAGAACTACTACGAGGAGGTTTTAAAACATGAATGCGGATACGATCAGACGTCTGAATGAAAAGAATGAGCTGTCCGGGGAAGCGTGCCGTCAGGCTATGGATTTTGCTGCCGGACAGGTGAAGGAGAATTTAAAGGAATTTACGCATTCTTTTAAGAAGGCGTACAGTGAGGAGGGCTTCTACCGGCCGACACCCAATGTCAACTGGACGACGGGCTTCTGGACCGGGCAGATATGGCTGGCCTATGAATGGAGCCGGGATGAGATGTTTAAGGAAGCAGGAGCGATTCAGATCGACAGCTTTTATAAGAGAATCGAGACGAAGGCGGACGTGGACCATCACGACATGGGCTTTCTCTACAGCCCTTCCTGTGTCGCCGGATACAAGCTGACCGGAAACGGGCAGGGAAAACGGGCGGCTGTTATGGCAGCGGACCAGCTGATCACCAGATACCATCCGATCGGGGAATTTATCCAGGCGTGGGGGCCGATGGATCAGCCGGAGAACTACCGGTTCATCATCGACTGTCTGCTGAATCTGCCCCTGCTCTATTGGGCGTCGGAGGAGACCGGGGACGCTAAATACCGGGATATTGCGGAGAAGCATATCCATACGGCGATCGCCAATGTCATTCGGGAGGATTACTCCACGTGGCACACCTTTTTCATGAATATGGAGACGGGAGAGCCGGATCACGGGGCGACCTGCCAGGGATACCGGGATGGCTCCGCATGGGCCAGAGGCCAGGCGTGGGGCGTCTACGGCACGGCGATGGCTTACCGGTATACGAAGCGGGAAGAGTATATCAGCGATTTTAAGCATGTGACAGGATATTTCCTGGACCATCTGCCGGAAGATCTCGTACCGTACTGGGATCTGGAATTCGGAGACGGTTCCGGGGAGCCGCGGGATTCCTCCTCTGCCTCCATCGCCGCCTGCGGAATGCTGGAAATGGCGAAATATTTAAATGATGAGGATGCAAAATATTACACCTCCATAGCAAAGAAAATCATGAAGTCCGTGGTGGAAAATTACGCGGTAAAGAGCGGGGCGGAATCGAACGGCCTGGTTCTTCACAGCACCTACTCCAAGAAATCTCCGTATAACACGTGTACGCCGGAGGGTGTTGACGAGTGCAACATCTGGGGCGATTACTTCTATATGGAAGCGCTGACGAGACTCTCGAAAGACTGGAACCCATACTGGTAGAGGAGGCAAAATGAACATGAGATTAGAGACGAAACAGGATTTCAGGGATTGGATGTTCTCCGTCCTGAATCCTTTAAAACCATTATACAGCGAGGGCGGCGCCCGTCTGCATCTGGGAGACAGCGGAGTGACCTATCCGGAGGTCAGCATCGAGATGGAGGCATTTTCCCGGCCGCTGTGGGCCCTGGTTCCCTTCTGGAAGGGCGGCGGAGTAAACGGAGCCTTTGAGGAAATCTATCAGAAGGGGCTTAGGAACGGAACAGACCCGGCGCATCCCGAATACTGGGGCGGCTTTATGGATTATGACCAGAGGTTTGTGGAGATGGCGGCCATTGCAAGCGGGATGATCTTTACGCCGGAGAAGGTCTGGGAGCCCCTCGGGGCAAAAGGGCAGAAGCATCTGGCGGACTGGCTTTACGCGATCAACGAGCACATCATACCGGACTGCAACTGGCAGTTTTTTATGATACTGGTCAATGTGGCTCTTATGAAAAACGGCTGCCGCTACGATGCAGATAATCTGAAGTCCGGTCTGGATAAGATCGAAAGCTACTATCTGGAGGACGGCTGGTACCGGGACGGTGCGTCGGGGCAGAAGGATTACTATATCTCATTTGCCATGCATTACTACGGGCTTTTGTATTCCGTGGCCATGGCGGATGAGGATCCGGAACGGTGCGCCTGCTTCCGGGAACGGGCCAGAATCTTCGCCGGTGATTTCATCTGCTGGTTCGATGCGGATGGGGCGGCGCTTCCCTATGGAAGGAGCTTATCCTACCGGTTTGGCGAGGCGGCTTTCTGGGCGGCCTATGTGTTTGCCGGCCTCGATGACATTCCAGTGGCCGTAGTAAAGGGAATTCTCGCCCGCCATTTGAACTGGTGGTGCGAACAGAAGATATTTGACCGGGACGGCGTGCTGACCATCGGTTACGCGTATCCGAATTTAATCATGGCAGAGCGCTACAATGCGCCGGGGTCGCCGTACTGGGGAATGAAGACGCTTCTGTGTCTGGCGCTTCCGGATGACCACCCATTCTGGAGCACGGAGGCCGCACCGCTTCCGGCTCTGCCAGAGGTGAAAATGATGCTCCAGGCCAATATGATCGTACACCGGCGCGGAAGAGATGTAATCGCCTACCCGGCCGGAGTCTGCGAGAAATACGGACACGGCCATGTGCCGGAGAAATACTCCAAGTTCGCGTATTCCACGAAATTCGGTTTTTCCGTGGCGCGCAGCCAGATCGTGCTCCATGAGAATGCGCCGGATTCTGCGCTGGCCTTTGTGATTGACGGCGATGATTACGTGTTTGTCAGGAAGGCAAGCGAATCGTACCATATCTTTGCAGACCGGGTAGTCAGCGACTGGCAGCCGTTCCCGGGAATCCGGGTGACTTCGGTCGTGGTGCCGACGGAGTATGGCCACATGCGGATCCATGAGGTGGAGAGTGACTATGACTGTACGGCCTATGACTGCGGTTTTGCCGTGGAGAAATTTACAGAAGGGTACGGAGAGTCGGCAGAAGGAAAGATGGCCGCCGCAGCCTGGAGGAAACAGGGCTGTACCGTATCCGGCGAAGGCCCGGAGGCGGCCGGCGTCGTGATCGGAGCCGATCCCAATACGAATGTGCTTTACGCCAACGCGTCTATCCCTGCGGTTGCCTATAAGATCCGCAAGGGGGAGAAGGTGCGGCTGGAGACGAGGGTGGAAACTTTTGTGAAAGAAGAATAAAAGTGGCCGCAGTATCAGCGATAGGAATCCGCTGATGCTGCGGCCATATTTTTGTGGATAAGTCAGAATTTAATTCAGCACGTCCCAGGTGATATCCCCATCCTTCATAAAATCCGGATGGATGATTCGGGCGTAATG
>OJJZ01000351.1_pt1 | contig 11643 bp, 11 predicted proteins | sample 1596481 | NCBI WGS metagenome assembly OJJZ01 (sample SAMEA4350110, study PRJEB24818) | metagenome | biome: human; feature: gut; material: faeces | place: Denmark | collected 2013-09 | reverse complement strand
TTACGTGACGAACGCGGTGTTAAAGATTCTGACGTTGTAAAGGGTACTGGAATTACAAAATCAACGTTTTCGGATTGGAAAACCGGTAGAAGTAAACCCAAAAACGAAAAGCTTCAAAAGATCGCTGACTATTTCGGTGTTACTGTAGACTATTTAATGAACGGAAAAGAGGAAATAACTGCCACTAATTCCGAATTAACGGTAAAAGATGAACGCGAAATTGGACGTGATCTGGACCGTATTATGGCAGAAATTGAAAACGATGTTGATGGTCCTCTTTTTTATAACGGTGAACCGATAGACGAAGAATCTCTGAGATATCTTAGAAATGCCCTTGAATTCGGACTTAGAGAGTTGAAGAAAGAAAACAAAGTAATATATGGCCGCAAAAAAAAGAAAGACTAAAAGGAGATACTATGAAACCATGCAAAATCTATTCTGATAATGGACTCTCAAGCATTATGGATGAAATTGAAAAAATGTCAGACGGGGGACCCATGTATAATGGTGAAGCCATAGAAACCAGCTCCTTAGAGAGTTTACAACACACTCTTGAAATTGTAGCAGCAGAACTAAAAAAGAAAAAAGACTGATTCTTTTATAAAAAGCTGGTGAGATTATTGATTGAAAAAATAGAGAAATTAATAGCACTATACGAAAGAAAGTACGGAACCAGAGATCCGTTTGAAATTGCCAGATGCTTAAAAATTAAAGTTTACTATAGACCGCTTAAAAATATTGCAGGATACTATAAATACATGAAACATAATCGCTGCATTTACATAAATAGTGAGATTGAAGATGATGTCTTTCGTAGAGTTGTTATGGCTCATGAACTTGGACACGCTGTTCTGCACATGAAAGATAATTGTACTTTTATGAAAGGCCATACACTTCTTCTCACGTCAAAAACAGAAAAGCAGGCTAACATCTTTGCGGCCAGATTATTGATTACAGAGGAACTGATACATGATTTTGAAGGATATACGCGAGAACAATTTTGTGATTGCACTGGATATCCAGAGGAATTGATAAAATTAAGATTAGTATAAAATAAAAGCCCCAGCGCGCCAACGCCAGAGCTTTTTACATAGATTATACCGGGTGTACCGATACAATTGCAACCAACTATATTGTATCATTTCGGCACTTAACTGTAAACCGGTATAGTGTTATTTTTATACCCAAATTTAACGAAAGGAATGATACAATGGGAGAATTACGAACACGAAAACGCGGGAACACCTGGGAATGGTCCTTTGAAGGTGCCAAGATCGGAGGAAAAAGAAACCCGATCAGCAAAGGTGGATACAGGACAAAGGGCGAGGCTCTTACCGCCGGTACACAAGCAAAGGCTGAGTATGACAACGCAGGCCGAACATTCCAACCGAAAGATATTAGTGTATCTGATTATCTGGACTATTGGTATGATAACTACGTAATTACCAATCTGGCACACAATACGCAGGTCGATTATGCCGGCAAAATTAGAGTACATTTAAAACCCGCCTTCGGGAAATACCGTCTTGCCTCGCTGGAGCCGGATGTGATCCAGTTATGGGTAGATGGCATGAAGCGCAAAGGTTATTCCCGCAGTATGATAAAAAACACTCTGGCCTGTCTGTCTGGCGCGCTTAATTATGCTGTACGGCCCTGTAAATACATCAAGTATAATCCATGTAGTGACGTCGATGTTCCCAAAATAAAGACACCCGAACGCCGTAAGGAGCATACCGAGTATATCTGTGGAAAAGAGGATTTCGCTGCCATTATTGATCGTTTTGGACCCAACAGCAATTTTTATCTTCCACTCATGACCGGATACCACTGTGGGACGCGGCTAGGGGAAGCTTATGGTATTGATCTGCTGAGTGATGTAAACTTTGATAAGCATACCATATCTATACGTCACCAGCTTTCAAACGAAAACGGTAAATGGTATTACCGGCCGCCGAAATATGACTCCGTAAGAACTATAAAAATACTCCCAGTATATGAAAAAATATTAAAGGCTGAAATCCGCGAGCGTAAAAAGAATATGCTCCACTATGGAGAGTATTTCACAAAAACATACCTAATGCCAGACGGACTGATCTTCCAGGCGCCGGCAAATATGCAGATAGCCGGGAAAGAGATCATGCCAATAAGCGTAAAAGAAAACGGAGAGCTCCTTACGCCTTACTCTTTTAAGTATTGTGCCAAAGTTATCCATGAGGAGTTGGGGAACCCTCTCTTTCATAGTCACTGCCTCCGCCACACCCACGGGACGATCTTAGCTGAAAATGGCGCGCAGCCAAAAACAGTTATGGAACGCCTGGGGCATAAAGATATAAAGACTACATTAGAGCGTTATATATTCAACACAGACAAAATGCAAGATGATGCAATGACCATTTTAGAGCACGCTATATCTTAAATTCTTGCCTACCGTTTAAAAAAGCGTAGGCAGATGGTAGGCAAGACTACATTTAAGGTATCTTAAGAACTCCACAATCCCTTATTTCATGCGGGTAAGTAATACAACAGTTTCCACGTGCTCCGTCCCCGGAAACATATCCACCCCCCACGCAGCTTTCGCCTCATACCCCATCTTCCTAAACACCGCCAAATCCCTGGCCAGCGTATCCGGACCGCAGGACACATAGACCACTTTTTCCGGTTTCATCTTAACTACCGCCTGAATAAATTCTTCCGTGCTTCCACTCCTTGGCGGGTCCATAAAGACGACATCAACGTGTTCTCCATTGTCCGCCATCCTGCTCATGAACGCACCGGCATCATTACAGTAAAACTGCACATTCTTAATCCCATTGATCTTAGCATTCTGAGCTGCGTCCCGCACTGCATCGCGGTTTAATTCCACGCCGATCACCTGGCCTGCCTCCTGACTTGCCACGATCCCAATCGTACCAATACCGCAGTACGCGTCAATCACCGTTTCTTTCCCCTTAAGTGCGGCCAGCTCCATCGCTTTCCGATAGAGCACCTCTGTCTGTACCGGGTTTACCTGATAAAATGATTTAGAAGAGATCCGGAAACGGAAGCCGCACAGGATGTCCTCAATATAGCCTTTGCCATACAGCACATTCTCCCGGTCACCGAGTACCATACTGGTGTCCCTGCCGTTTACATTCTGAACAATCGTCGTAATTTCCGGGTGCTTTTCTCTCAATGCCCGTACAAAATTATTCTTTGAAGGAAATACAGGAGAAGCGGTAACCAGAACGACCATAATTTCACCCGTTGTGAATCCCCGCCGTATCAGGACATGACGAAGGAGACCATATCCCGTGTCCTCATCATACGTTTTAATCTTAAATGATTTTAACATGCCTCTGATAGTTCCAATAATCTCGTCCGCTTTTTGATCCTCAATCAGACAGGACTCTACGGGAACGACACGATGAGTATTCGCCTCGTACACCCCTGAAACGGGATTTCCCTTTTTATCATGGTCAAAAACAGCGTGTACCTTGTTTCTGTAATGGAAAGGATCCTTCATTCCAATAATTGGCTGCACCTTACAATAGGGCTTCAACAGTTCCTCCAGCTTTGTCTGCTTGATCTTCAGCTGTTTTTCATAAGGCATATCCAGAAGCTGACATCCGCCGCAGCGCAGAAACACAGGACATGCAGAAGTATTCTTTCTGACTGGCTGCCTGTCCACTTTTATTCCTTCCCTGCTCTGTAAATTGGAGTTCCCGCCAGAAGCTCTGTTCCTGCCTGTATCGTACTTCGGTTTCTGGCTGTCATTGCCCCAGTTTCCTTTTCCGCCTGCTCTTTGCTCCTTTTTAGGCCCTTTTTTCTGATCCGATGACTTCTCCCCCGAATCCGGCTTTCGTCCCATCTTCCTGCCTGTATTGGACGCTTTATTCTTCTCCTGCCTTGGACTGCTGTCTTTTGCAGCTTTATCATCACGCTTTCCTTTTGTCGCCTTTTCTGTCACTACTCTCGGTCTTTCCGCTTTCAGCCGGTTTTCAATCATTTGATTTTGCCTTCCTTTTTCTTCTTTTATGTTCATGGCGTATTTGGCTTCCTCCAACACTTTCCGCTGCTAAACTGCCAAATATGATAACTTCCTAAATATAATATTCAGCAAAAGCCATTCTATCGTTGCAATCAATCGATAACCATTCCCTCTATAAAACTTATTATAATACAAGACGCTGTATAAAACCATCGAAAAAAACATTGCCCCGTCAATCCTGTATCAGTTACAAATCACGGCCCATTTATCCGTCTCCTCCGTCCGTTCTGCTTACCGTTCTGCTTACCGTTCTGCTTACCTCTCTGCTTACACTTGCATTTTTCCCACACTCTAGTATAATAACACCAGGATTCTTATTACTCCTTTGACAGATTTCAAACAGAAAGAGGCACTCCATATGACAAATATTACTCCTGGAGAATGTGTTACCCCCATACCGGACTTTCACTTAGACCGTACCCTATATACCGGACGGCCCGCAAATCCTGCCGGGCGTCTTAATAAAGAGATACATACTTACGATCTCCTGGACAAGCTGGGAATTACCTATCAGCGTCTGGATCATGATCCGACCGCTACGATAGAAGCATGCCATGATATCGATGCGCTTTTAAACACAAATATCTGTAAAAATTTATTTCTGCGCAATGCACAGAAAAACTGTTTTTATCTTCTCATGATCCCGGGACATAAAAAATTTCGGACGGCAGTCCTGTCAAAACAAATCGGATCAGCCAGACTCTCATTTGCAGAACCGGAATTTATGGAAGAGTATCTGAACATAACGCCTGGCTCTGTCTCCGTTCTGGGCCTGATGAATGATAAAGAAAACCGTGTCCGCCTGCTGATTGACAAGGCTATTCTTGAACAGGAATTTCTCGGCTGTCATCCCTGTATCAATACGTCCAGTTTAAAAATCCGCACCTCGGACATTATCGATATTTTCTTACCCTGCATCAACCACGCCTACACTCTGGTAGATCTGCCCGACGATCAGAAATAGAAATCCCTCCTTATCATTTCCCCCATCTTACTGCCTGCTGCGCAAAAAATGGCCGCGTTTTCCACGCAGCCATTTTTTCTTATCCTTATTCCAACCCTCTTTTTACTTCTCTTCTCGCCTACTCCTCATACCAGGCAATCCGGTTTTTCCCCTCCTGTTTCGCCCGGTACATCGCCTGATCGGCTTTGGAAAACAGTTCCTGATACTCTTCGTCCGGCTCACCGGTGCTTGCTGCGATTCCGATACTCACAGAAACCCGGTGCTCGCCCTCCTTTGTAAAATCCGCTGTGCCGTTTAAAAGCTTCATGGCCCTTGTTTTCGTCTCGCCGCACTCGGAATAGACCACGAATTCATCGCCTCCCACCCGGCCAATCAAATCAGAATCCCGGAAAATTTCACGCAGCAGTTCCCCGATTTTAACGAGAATCTTATCCCCGGCCGGATGGCCGTACTGGTCGTTCACATCCTTGAAATTATCAATATCAATCATATATAAACAGCCGCGGCTGCCTCTTTTTAAGGTTTCCTCCATCATATATTCAAATGCCGTCTTATTATACACGCCGGTTAAACCGTCTCTGGTGGACTGAAAGAGAAGCTGCTCCTCCCGCTCCTTCTGTTTGGTGATATCATCCAGTTTTCCGATCAGACAAACAGGTGTATCCGCCCCGTCGTACTCTGCCCTGATGTGACAGATACACCAGCGGTATTCTTCCATATTCGCTTTCATACGAAACTCAAAGCATCTGTTTTCGCCCTGCGCCGGCGGACGCTTCACGTATTTCTCCAGCACACTCTTTAAAACCGGAATCTCGATCTGACCGGAAGCGTTCGGTGTAAATAGAATTGCTCCGTCCCGGTATCGATACTCAAACAGGACCGTATCAGCAAACTCCCCCAGTCTCCGGTACAATGCATCCCGCACCTCCTGCCCGTCCTGCTCCTGGCCACACTCCTGCACTATCTCTTTTTCCCTCCTCACCGGATAAGAAATCACAGTCATCACGGCCATTGCCGCCAAAGATACAACAAACACAGCCGCGATCAAGCCGCCTGCCGCCCCTCCGGACTGCATTCGGCTGCAGCCAAACATTCCCGCCATAATCAGGATATAGATGAGGCCGCATAAAAAAGCCCAGTTTTTCCAGGACCATTTATCCTTCCTCTTTTTTAAATATTCTGTCATCGGACATCCTCTCGCCCTATAGGCACGCACTTTCTTTTTATCATTCTCTTTCGTTTTTCTAACTTATATAATAACGCTTTTTATCCGTATATGCAACCGATTTTTCTGCCATTATTACGCATATAAAACGGAATGTCGGGAAAGATTATCCTTTATGATTAACCATAGAGGTGATAAGAATGAATGAACAGTTTGTCAGAAACAGAATTACAGAGCTCCGTTTAAAAAAGGATGTCTCAGAATACCAGATGAGTCTGGATCTTGGTAAAAATAAGAGTTACATTCAGGGTATTTCCTCTGGCCGCTCCATGCCTTCCATGAAACAATTCTTCGAAATATGCGATTACCTGGAAATTACGCCGCTGGAATTCTTTGATACAGAAATGGCGGAACCGCCACAGTTCCGCAGGGCCGTGGAGTTGCTGAAAGAACTGAATCACGAGGATTGGGAAGCGATTATTCCGCTTCTGATGCGGCTTCGTAAAGAAATAACCCCAAAACAGGCGGAACCATAGCGATCGTGAATTCCCGTCAGGAAGACGATGAAAATCTATTTTTCACCGCCCCTGACAGGATCCACACCGCATGGCTCCGCCTTATATCGTTTATATGCCTTTTTTATTTACTCCTGCTTATATCGCCCTCGTATTTTCCTTCAGCCATTCGGCCTCTTCCGCTGTCAAATACGGGGATATCTTCTCATATACTGCGCTGTGATAGCTGTTTAAGAGTTCCACATCCCGCTCGTTCATCAGGGATTTATCGAGTGCTTCCAAATCAATCGGCACAAAGGTCAGAAACTCAAATTCCATAAACTGGCCGTATTCGTTCTTCTCTGCCTTCTTGCAGACAATAAGATTTTCCGTACGTACGCCGTGGCTGCCTTCAATATATATGCCCGGCTCGTCGGAAGTCACCATGCCTTCTTCCAGTACACAGTTGTCCTGGCGCTCCGGCACCATACGCCAGCGAATACCGTTGGGGCGTTCGTGAACATTTAACAGGTAACCTACTCCGTGGCCGGTTCCGTGGTCAAAGTTCAGTCCTCTGCTCCAGAGCGGCTCTCTCGCCACATAATCCAGGGTAAGTCCTCTGCACCCATATAAGAACTTTACAGCGGCCAGACGCAGCATACTGATGACGCTCAGGGTAAAATGTTCCCGTTCTGCTTCCGTCGTCTCTCCCAGGGAGATCGTTCTCGTCACATCGGTTGTTCCCTCATAATACTGTCCGCCGGAATCTACCAGATAGAGTCCTTTTGGCTCCAGAGTCGCATTGCTCTCCGGCGTCGCAGAATAGTGGCACATAGCCGCATTTGCCCCATAAGCGGATATGGTATGGAACGAAAGTCCCAGATTTCCCTCCTGCTCTGCGCGCAGATTATCCAGGTAATGCTCCGCGTCAAGCTCGGTGATCGTCTGCTTTCCAATATTCTTTTTCAGCCAGCAGATAAACTTCGCCATGGCCACACCGTCTTTGATATGGGCCTTCTTCATATTTTCGATCTCAACCGGATTTTTGACTGCTTTGGCCGGAGCGGTCGGATTCATACGGTCAACAACTGCATTGGATTCATCCAGATTGCTGATGATCGCATAGTTGGTCTTCGCTGTCTCCAGAAGCACCTTCTGCCCCTTTAACTGGCTCACCGCATCGTAAATATCATTGTACGGCCGTACGGTAACTCCCAGCTCTTTTAAATAGGATTTCACTTCGCTGTCCAGAACCGCCTCATTGATAAATAAATAGAACCGTTCCATCGTTACCAATGCATAGGAAAGGACTACGGGATTGCAGACGACGTCATTTCCACGGATATTTAACAGCCACACGATATCATCAAGCGTGGTAAGGACGTGGACCGTGGTCTTCTCCTTCTTCATCGCTTCCCTTAAATCAGCAATCTTATCCGCTGCTGATTTACCCGCGTAGTTTTCTTTTAAAATCCAGACCGGTTCAGCGGATAACGCCGGACGGTCTTCCCAGATGAGATCCACCAGATCTTCCTTCCAGGAAAATTTCACGTGCTTGTCTTCCAGAAGTTCTTCCAGCTTCTCTCCCAGCTGGCTGTTGACGACACGGCCGTCGAAACCCAGGGTTCCGTTCTGAGGCATAACCTCTGCCAGATACTCTTCCTCGGTCGGAACGCCCTCCTGACCCGATTTCATGAGGAGCACGCCGGTTCCCTCCAGCTGCTTCGCCGCCTGTACGAAATACCGGCCGTCGGTCCAGAGTCTCGCCTCTGTCTGCGTGATAATCGCCGTACCGGCGGACCCTGTAAAACCAGTTATAAATTTCCTGCATTTAAAATAATCGCCCACGTATTCCGACTCATGAAAATCGGAGGTTGGAATCATGTAAGCGTCAATCTGGCGCTCCGCCATCAGGCTTCGTAATGCTGCAATTCTCTCTTGAATCATAACCTTTCGTCTCCTTTTGCTTCATAATAATTCTCGATTGCCGCCGTTATGCCCTCGCTGTAAGTCGGATGGGCCCTCATGGCAAGCATGAGCTGATCCGCTGTCAGGCCATTTGCGATAGCAGTCGCCATCTCACTGATCATATCAGTGGCCCGCGGACAGACGATCTGAGCGCCGACAATGGTCCCGGAATATTCCTCAAAAATCAGATGAATAAATCCGCTCTGTTCTCTGGTAATGATGGATTTGCCATTACCGCTCATGGAGTAGCGCCCGCAGCGCACCTTCATGTTATGGGCCTTCGCTTCTTCCACCGTAATTCCGACAGAAGCAATCTCCGGCTCGGTATAAATGCATCCCGGCACGACCGGAAGTTCCACAAACATGCCGTTCGGAACCACGGAAAGCCGTATGGTGTGATGCACACCCGCGATCTTTTCAACCACATAAGTACCCTCGGCCGCCGCCACATGAGCCAGCATCTTGCCGGCCGTCACATCGCCGATGGCGTAAATGCCGGGTTCACTGGTCCGAAACTCCGAATCCGTCTTAAGACATCCGTCTTCCATGGCAAGGCTGACATCCCGTCCAAAAAGTCCGTCCAGATTCGGCTTTCGGCCTGCTGCCAGGAGAATCTGGCCGGAACGGATCGTCCGTACCTCTCCCCCCGCCTCGTAAACGCAGATGAGTCCCTGTTCCTCCTCGCGGATTTCCAGGACCTTTGCCTCACACTGGACAGCGATTCCTTTCCGTCTCAGTTCATTTTCCAGGACCTCGGAAACTTCGTTGTCCATAGGTCCCAGTAAATGCTCCCGGCTTTCGATGATCGTCACATGGGAGCACAGCGCCTGGAATATCGTTGCGAATTCTACTCCGATCACACCGCCGCCAATGATCGTGAGACGGTCGTAATTCCAGGTATCGGAAGCCAGCAGCCGGTCACTCGTCAGAACGCCCGGCAGCATCGCTCCCGGAATATCCGGTATCACCGGTTTCGCCCCCGTTGCGATAATGATGTGATCTGCCTCGTAATAGTCTTTACCTGATGGACTGTTGACCTCCACGGTCCGTCCCCGGCGGATCGTTGCCGTTCCCTCGATATAGTCGACCCCCGCATTTTCAATCGATTCCCGAACTTCCTTCCGGTACTCTTTTACAGAACGTTTCTTATAGTCCTGCATTTTCTTAAAGTCAAAAGAAATGAAATCAGCCGATACTCCAAATACATCACAGCTCTGAAACGCTGCAAACATACTGGAGGCATGAAGCAGAGCCTTCGTCGGAATACACCCCTTATTGACACAGGTCCCGCCCAGTTTTTCCTTCTCTGCAATTGCAGTCTTAAGCCCCAGCCCTGCTGTCTTAAGCGCAGCCGTATAACCGCCGGGCCCGCCGCCTATGATAAAGATATCATAATGTTTTGCCATGCTACTTATTTCCTTCCCTGTATATTTTCATAAAAGTAATGCCACACACCCTTATAATCGGATCAGCCCAAAATGCACACAGGCATTGCGGATTCCGTCCGAATCCACGGCATCAGTCACATAATCCGCGGCTTCCTTGAGCTCTTCCATGGCGTTTCCCATGGCGATTCCGATGCCTGCCGTCTTCACGATATCGTAATCGTTCATGCTGTCCCCAAACGCCACCGTACTGGAAAGAGGGATATTAAAATAGTCGCAGAGGCGGATCAGCCCCATAGCCTTGCTGGCTGTCTTCTCCACCACATCCGCGCCCCGTTTTTCCGCGAACATGTGCACATTTACCTCGGGGAAACGGGCCCCCATGGCCTTTGCACCCTTTTCATCTCCAATGTATGCCATTGTCCTGACATCCAAATCAGGAAGCTTCCACGGGTCCGCAAACCGGCGTCCGCATTCTCCCCACAGATCCGTATCGTGGCGGTTCACCACTTCCGGATGCACGTAGTAATCATACCCGCCCACACTGGCTCCCACGCTGCAGGCTGCATCCTCCTGTGCATAGGCAATGATCTGCCTCATCAGTTCCTTATCAAACAGATGCTCGTAAATAATCGTGTCCCCCACCGTAATCTTCGTTCCATTCAAATGAATGATGGCATCCGGCCTGATCTGTTCCTTTAACACGACGCTGAAGCTGGAATCCATGTCGCGGCCGGTGGCCAGAACAATGGTGTAATTCTCCCGGAGCCGTTCCAGGGTCTCCATGGCGCTGTCCGGTATCGTCCAGTCCTTATGGTCCAAAAGTGTCATATCTACATCAAAACTCACGATCGGTTTCATATTCTTTCTCACCTGTCTTTTCTCCATGAATCATATCGTCCTTACCATCATATCTTAAAATATAAAATATTTCAACAAATATACTTTTCAAATCGCAAACTTTCTGCTATAATACCATAGTGACCAGAAACGGAGTATGGCGTAGCTTGGTAGCGCGCTCGGCTGGGGGCCGAGAGGTCGCAGGTTCAAATCCTGTTACTCCGATTCTCTGTAAAACCATTAAAACACCGGGATCCCTTATAACTACAAGGTTCCCGGTGTTTTGATTTTTCCAAATATGTCGTACTTTTTCCTGTCATGTTGCATTTTTTCCTAACTATGCAACACGAAATGCAACACGCTTTAGTTGCGCAATCTTCTTGCTTTTTCGATAAATATATTTATCCATTTCTCGCATTCTGTGTGCTGCCTCAATAGATCGCACAATTCTTCAAATTCTTCCTCCTTCAAACAGATTGAGATCATAAACATGTACAACACTCCTTCTCTTTTGTTTTCCATGGAATATCCCCCTTCGATTTTTTGTTATACTTATTAATCGAAATAAAATCACAAAACTTACGTTTTGTCCCGGAACTGGGACACTTTTTTTTATTTGTAGCGAGAATCGTATAAATCCGTGATTCTTATATGTAATCCCCTCGCTATTTTTTCCAAATCACTTAGAGTAGGGCTTATCTCTTCTCTACTTATACGTGACAGCACTGATCTGGGAACTCCAGTCATATGCTCTACTTGCCGAAGGGACAACTCATTTTCTAACATTATTTTCTTCAGCA
>OJJZ01000350.1_pt1 | contig 11645 bp, 10 predicted proteins | sample 1596481 | NCBI WGS metagenome assembly OJJZ01 (sample SAMEA4350110, study PRJEB24818) | metagenome | biome: human; feature: gut; material: faeces | place: Denmark | collected 2013-09 | reverse complement strand
GTATACCACATCGCAGTATTCTTTCAGGAAATCAAATTTTCCTTCCCAGTCATCTCCCATTACAAATGTATCCACTTTGAATTCTTGCACATCACTGACCTTCTGATCCCAGGAATTCTCAGGGATCACCAGATCTACATAACGGATTGACTCCAGCAGACGCTTTCTTTCACTATATGGAAAATAGCATTTTTTCTGTTTCTCATCCCAGTTAAATTCATCTGTAGACAATGCTACAATCAGGTAATCTCCAAGCGCTTTGGCTCTCTGAAGCAGATTCACGTGTCCATAGTGGAGTAAATCGTATGTTCCATAGGTAATAATTTTTTTCATCTTTATGCCCATTACATACCGCAGTTTAAACTGTGGCTTCCTTTCTATTTGTTTTCTTTCAGCGTTTCACTTCATCTAATGTAGTCTTACGATTTCCAAAACAATCCAGACATTCCAGATATTATATCATACAACATTTCCAGGTGCAACTACCGGTGAAAGGCTGATACAGGTTTCCAGTACAGCCCGGCTTGCATTTTCGCCGCTGTGCGGATTGTAAATTTCATTAAAATGCCTGTACTTTTCATCGTAGGGACACCCATCCAGCGCTTCCCGTATTGCACCTGACAATTCCCCTTCTGTTTTAATCAATTTGCCGGGCAGGGTATCGATATCAATATAGAAATCCCGCATTTCGTTTTTATACTGTTCAAAATCATACATATAATAAATGATCGGCCGTTTCAGGTTGGCATAATCAAAAAAGACACTGGAGTAATCCGTCATCAGCAAATCACTGACAATGTACAGATCATTAATATCTCCATATTCAGAAACATCGATTACAAATCCCTCATACTGTTTCAGATCAATGACATTCTTAATAAAGTAGTGGGTCCGAAACAAAATCACGCATTCATCCTGAAATTCTTCCTGCAAAACCGCAAAGTCCAGCCCTAAGCTATAGGTACATCCAACACCTACTTCCTGCATGCTGTCACGCCAGGTAGGTGCATACAGGATCACTTTTTTCCCCTGGGGAATACCGAGCTTTTTCTTTACAGCCTCAGCCTGTTCCTCTGTATACTGATAGAGAAAATCATTTCGTGGATATCCTTTTTCTACAAATATATGGTCCTTTCCAAGCGCTTTCAGGTTAAATGCAGAAGTAATCTTTTCCGTATAGAATGGCGAAGGTGAGATAATATAATCGTATTTCATCGCATCGTATTCATACTCCCGGTTCAGTTCCCGCTCCTCCTGCGCTCCGCCCTTATGCACCTTGACATCAAAGCCTAAGCGCTTAAGCGGTGTACCATGCCAGCACTGGATATAGACCTGATCCTTTTTTTTCTGAATTTCATCCAGCATTCTGCTGTTCGTTACCCAGTACTTTGCCTGGGCAGCATAACGAAAGTACTTCTTGCTTCTATGGCGGATCACGATAGTATCTTCCCGTTCTGCCAATTCCCGGTAATTCTCCGGATCCTCAAAAGCCCATACCTTTTTATAATCATCATACCTGCCATCCCGGATCATCTCTTCATAGACAGCCTTTGGGCTGCAGCTGTAATTCCTGCCCTTGTACGATTCAAATAATATTAATTTTTCCTGGGTAGCATAACGCTTTTCATACTCCAGTTTATTACGCGTCCTACGATAAAAACTGCGCAGTCTTACACAGCCTTCCCGCACAGCCGGATTGGCACTTAGCATTTTCAGTATTTCTTTTTTCATGGGTTACATACTCCTATTTGCTGATTCCTGCAAACTCCAACAACCTTTGACAGTTGCCCCCGCCTTTATAATGATTTACCTTATCATTGATTTCCCGGCGTTTTTCTTTATAGCTGTCTTTACCCTCAATACAGTTTTCCAAAAATCCATAGAAGCCTTCCTGGTTTTCAATAATCTCTCCCGGCATATAGTCCAGAGGATTGTCCACAACAAAACCTCTGTGGCTTCCGTACTCTTTCATATCCTCTATGATAAAAGCTTCCGGTTTATCCAGAAGTAAATAATCAAAATAAACCGATGAATAATCGGTAATTAAAGCATCCGTATCTTTTAACAGACGATATAAACGGACTCTTTTCTGATCCAGATAAGCCCCGGTCAAAATTTTAATATGGCTCATATCTTTAACCGCCAGGGCTTCCAGATTCTGTGCCGGATGCAGTTTGATCAGAAGAAGGCTGTTATGTGCCTCCATGTAAGCATTCAATTTCGTAAAACTCTCTGCCGTATGGAACAGTGGAATCCCTGCATTTTTCATAAAATCCTCACTGGAATCCATAATCAGTTTATCATGTGAAATGCGGTAAGTAGGCATCCATACAAACACCTTGTTATAATCTTCTTTTACAAGACCCAGCTTGTGGAATTCATCTTTTTTAGAAAACAGATCATCATTTCTGGGATGACCGGCAATGATTACCTGATTCAGTTTGCAGTTAAAAGCCTCCGCCATAATCGGACGGAACATTTCACTTGGCGCCGTGAGATAAGTAAAAAAATCATAGTGATAATCCCCAAGCTTGTCCTCTAACATATGATTGATTTTTTTTAAGGGAGTTCCATGCCAGTAATCTATGGATACCTGATCTTTGGTTGGCATAATTGCCAGAATTTCCCCATGGTAAAAAATAAACCCTGCGGTCATAATTTCTTTTAGGCTTCCCGCCAGATTCACAAACCGTACATTTTTTCTCACCAGTTTCTGATAATTCTGGGGTTTTCCAACCGCACAGACTATATCATATTTTTCATAAAATTTATGACTCATCAGATAGCCAAACAGCGTTTCGCTGTTATCGTAAAGTTCTCCTTTACAGAAGATCAGAATTTTTCTTTTATTTTTGGGAATTATTTTATTCACTGCCGATAATACGGATCCTCCGGCAAAATATATTTTCCTCTTTACTTTTCCTTTAACCATAAACGCTCCTATTTTGTCTTTCTCAGAATAACTTCATAGAATTTTTTCCGGAATCCATTGGGCAAAATGCAGATGAGAACCTGCCCCCCTGCAGAAACCAGAAAACCCAGCCAGGTAGAATTTCCAGCCTTTTTTAAATCCCACCGGAACTTCACTGCCTGTTTTGCATAATCCATACCGCCCCGCCTTGCAAACATGCTCTCTCCGGTACGCACATATACCAGGGGCTCCTGTATATTATATCCAACAGCGCCATTTTTCAACATCCGCGCCCAGAGATAATAATCTTCAAAATATGGAAAGTCCTGATATCCTCCGGCATCTGTAACCGCACTTTTGCGGTACATCACCGTAACGTGATTGAAAGGATTTCTTCTGCCTGCACATTTTAAGATGGCCTCATTGGTTTTCGGCGTTACCCTCTTTCCTGAGATCTCATGGAAGTCACTTGCAAACTCCTCGATAATCCCGCCGGTAATATCCACCTGCTTTTTACGGAAAATATAGAGCTGCTTTTCACAGCGGTCATGCCGGCTGATATCATCACTGTCCATACGGGCAATCAGCTCATTCCTGCAATGCTTGATTCCCACCTGCAGCGCCGGCCCCAGTCCTCCACATTCCTTTAAACGTACAACAAGGAACACCTCCGGATATTGCTCCTGGAAATGTTCCACCACTTCATCTAATGCCTCTGTTAATGGTCCGTCACAGACCAGCACAAACTGGTCCGGCAGTACCGTCTGCTCCATCATGCTGGAAATTGCCGCTTTTAAAAATGTCGGATCTTCTTTTTTATATACGGACATCAACACAGAATATTTATCTACTTGTTTTACTACTTGTTTTCTTTTTTCGCTTCTTCCTCTTTTGTCGCCGCTGTCACCTGCCATGCCTCTACTCCTTCCGTATTTTCTTTCTGAAAGAGAATTTTAACTGTCATCAGCATAAGCTTCCAGTCCAAAAGATAGGTATAATTTTCAATATACGATAGATCCAATTTGAGCTTATCGTAAGGAGTGGTATTATACTTACCATACACCTGAGCATATCCGGTCAGTCCGGCCTTTACCTTTAACCGGTAGTCAAACTCCGGAATCTTTTCTTTATATTCCTTAGTAATCTGCGGACGCTCCGGTCTTGGTCCTACCAGAGACATATCCCCTTTCAAGATATTAAACAGCTGAGGCAGTTCGTCAAAATGAATGTTGCGCAGCACTTTCCCAACGGGTGTTACCCTGTTGTCCTGCTTCATGGCAAGACGTGCGCCCTCTTTCTCAGAGTCTACTCTCATGCTTCGAAACTTCAGTACATAAAATGTCCTTCCACGCTCCGTCAATCGCTCCTGGCGGTAAAATACAGGGCCTCTGTCGTAACACTTAATTAAAAGTGCTATTATCAGCATAAACGGCGATGCAATTACCACACCGATACCGGAAATGATAAGGTCGGTCAGACGCTTCGCGATTCTCTGTTCAATGGTAAGGCCTCTGTTGCGAAACAGCAGAAGCGGTGTATCAAACAGATGAATACTGTCTGAACTCATGATCATAACATCCGATATCTTAGGAATACAATAACACCGGATATCTTTTTCAAAACAGTATTTTAACAGCAGATTTCTTTCATGGGAAGGCATATCTCCCATAATCACCGCCTTGTAACAGTCAATTTTGCTTTTCAGTTTATCCATGCCGTCACCCAGATGGATAGACTCACAGATATCATATTTATCTTCTCTGGAGGAAATCTTGCGGATCAGATCCTTTGGATTTTTCTCTCCGTAAATGAGCAGCATCTTCCGGGGCGGATATATATGCACATAAATCCAGCGCATCATCAGCACCCACAATACCACGATTACCAAATCAACAGCCGTAACATAAAACATGGGCAGTATATGTGCCCCCAAAGTCCAGCGTCCAATCAATGCCATCTGCAGATAAGTTATTCCGTTTACACATAATACGGAAGCAATCTGGGAATAGAGTACGTCAAGCACCCTTAAATAGCCTACCTTGAATCCCCCGTACATTTTGTAGAAGAAAAACAGCATCAGTGCATACATTCCCACAACTACCCAGTTACCCCTTACAAACGTGGTACGGATAACCCCTCTGGAGTCATAATAGGAAAACCAGACATATGCATATATTGCTGTCTGTACTGCCAGAATAAGCGCAGAAGCAAAAAACATGATGACTCTTTTATATTGTTCTCTTCTCTCCACTAATATTTACCCCTCTTTATTTTTCAATGGTTCCTTATACTTATACTTCGTTACCAATAATGCTGTACCAGAATCTATCTTACAACAAAATTTACAAAAATTCAACAAAAAAGACGTGGCAATCTTAGGCAGTTCCGGTATTCTCTGTCTCTTCTTTCGGTGGTAACGGTTCAGTATCCTTATAGATTATATAACCATTGGTCTGTCCAATTTCCTTAAACTTTCTGGATTCTATTTTCTCTTTGGAATCCGGCGTGTCGTAATACACCAGATAATTGCATCCGGCCTTTCTCGCCTGCTTGATAATAATCCTGAAATTGGGATTTTCCGCTATCATCTGTTCATGGATCTTCCGGTCTCTCTTACTGAACTTTCCCTTTCTTCCATATGCCAGACCAATGCTGGCATCATACTGGCGTATATAGCCTGCCAGATCATCGGGAACCACTGCTTTCACCGTCTCTCCGACGCTTCGGTTCTTCACAATGATATCACTGACCGCATTTGCCGCCGATGGCAGCTTCTGCAGATTCTCCGTCTTATGAAGAACGGTTCCCGGTACATAGACGAAATTTCCAGCTGCAGCAAGAACACCTGCCAAAGCCACAAACATGATCCCTCTCTTTAATCTGGTATCCTGGGAATACCAGGCTCTAACCCCTGCATAGGCAAGAACAAGGGGTATGGGCAGCAGCCAGAACATTCTCCAGTAAACATCTCTTCCTACACAGTAATCCATAATGATTTTAGCCGTCAGCGGGCAAAAATAGATCACGCCGAAAGTAACAGCATATCCCACAAATAATTTTTTATTTTCTTTTTCTGCTCTACTACAGGCGATGTAGATAATCGCTGCAAGAAATAATCCCACCTGCATGCTGTCAGCCACATACATCCTGTATCGTTCTAATGTCAATCCAAATATCTCCAGCATGTATACAGCCTCCTAACGTATCAACAGATACATTCCTGCACAAATCAGGCAGGGAATGCAGCATATGACAGCTTTTATAAATTTTCCCGGGTCTTTACCGCCAATTCCGTACAGTATCGCGAAAATACCCACCATAATCGGTGCCAGCATGATTCCCATAGAAGAAACCAGACAACAGGAAAGCAGAAGGCCCAGCAGTAAAGACCATTCCCGAAGGCTTCCTTTTTCCTTCAGCAGACGGATACACAGATAGAACAGTGCCGGAAGCAGAATTGCCGCCAGTACCGCCTTTCCCTGCCAGATCCGCACAAGCATAAATGTTCCCTGGGTATATACCGAAAAATAGGAAAACAGGTGTATCACAGAAAGGAAACACAGGAAAATCCCACTGGCTTTACGGTCGCCCGAAAACAATTTCTGCCCCAGAAGGGAATATACGATGTATGCCAGAGGTATAAAAAATACAGGCATAATGGTGTGCGCAACGATTGCCGGATGCATCTGCACGCTTTCACTGATAAACGCCAGGAAGATGGGAAACGGCGAAAGCACGTAACGGGACGGAAGGCTCTTTAACAAGTCTCCCGTATATGCGTCAAAACGAAACATCCCATTTGTGTGCACTGTAGTTGTAGCCGTAGCTACATAAAACGCATCATCCAGATCATCCAGCCTGAAAATCAGGTATGCCCCTATCTGAACTGCAATGAGAATCAGGGCAAGATAGACAGACCAGGGCGTTTCTTTCACACCCTTCCACTGGAATAATACCATTTCTTTGGTTCTTCTGACATTTAAAATAATGGAGACCACTGCAAGCAGCAGCATACTTCCGCCATAGATATACATCAGTACATGAAAACTGACCTCGGCAAATATCAGGGGAAGTGCCAGCACTTCAAACACGGCAAACATCGTAATATAACCATACAGCGCCGCCATTTTTAAACTATTTTTTTCTCTGGCATCCGCCCGGGTAAACAGCATCCCGATGCATACCGGAATTACTGCAAACCACAGGAGGATGAGTAAGGCTTTTATCAGATACACGTCCTACCACCTTTTTCTTCTTTTATAAAAGTATAACAGTTACTGTAATTGATCACGCTGTCCAAACTATTACCAATTACAGTGTTTTCATATATGCAGCCAGGGCATCTTCCCAAGTTGCAAAACTGAAATCAGTTGTGAGCTTTAACATATAGTTTTCCAGTACGGAATATGCAGGACGTACCGCTGGTGTAGGGTATTCGGCAGTTGTAATATACTCCACCTTTGTGTCTTTTCCAGCCAGACGGAAAATTTCTTTGGCAAAATCTGCCCAGCTGCACATGCCCTCGCAGGTTCCGTGGAATATTCCATAATTGGAGGTAGGAATGAGATCTTTGATTGCTTTTGCCAGTTCTTCTGCACTGGTAGGCGGTCCATACTGGTCACCCACAACCCTTACTGTATCGTTTGTCTCAGCAAGGCGAAGCATGGTTTTCACAAAGTTCTTGCCATCTCCATAGAGCCATGCGGTACGGATAATAAAGTAGTCTTTTGCAAACTGCTGCACAAATTGTTCTCCCGCCAGTTTTGTTGCGCCGTACATTCCCTGGGGATTAGGTGTGTCAAATTCCATATAAGGCTTTGTTCCGTTTCCTTCAAATACATAGTCCGTAGAAACATGTACCAATTTAGCCCCAATTTTTGCAGCTGCGATACTTAAGTTTCTGGAACCGATGGCATTGATCCGGTATGCCGCATCCTGCTGGGATTCACAGAGATCTACCGCAGTATGAGCCGCACAGTTGATGATAACATCCGGCTTTACTTCCTCCATCGTAGACAGAACCTTGTCTATGTCCGTAATATCCAGTTCCATTACATCGGGCTGAAATACATCCGTATTAATAATTTCTACATCCGTATCGTTTGCATACTGTTGATTAATTGCTCTTCCCAATTGTCCGTTACATCCTGTTACTAAAATTTTCATGTCATTATTCTCCTTTTATTTACATGTACATCTATGTTTATCTTGTTATAACTTTTTGAAATATTTCCCAGACTATCATAAACTGTATCAGTCCAACACTCATAATCAGATTCATATTCAGGCTTTTTTTCAGGGTCAGGTTTTTGTTTCGCAGCAACAGTACCACAAGGGGCAGCACCGGAAGGAAATACCTTCCCTGAGTTCCTTCAATGACTTTGGAACCATACGGCGTCCAGGTTAATAAAAATACCATCATAAGCGCCCCTCTCACGCCAGCACTGATCAGCGCCATAATCCACTTCCCCTTTTTGCCCAGGTAAAACGGTTCTTTATCCTTTGCCAGCACAGCCATAACCAATATAACCGCCAGTGCAAATATCAGTACATTGGAGATTTTAATATCCAGCCAGCCTAATTGTCCACCCATCATTGTTTCAAAATAAAAATCCGCATATTTTCGGAATGAGTCATAATACATCTGAATAATGGTAAGGGGCTGTGATAACAACCCACTTAGAGTGTACCCGGAAGTTTCTATATAAGACAAGGTATTTTCCTGTCTGCTCAAATATTCGGTCATGGTAACAAGCCGGACGACCGCCAGGGACAGCAATCCCCCTGCACAAACGCTTAACCTTCCCAGTATACAGCCGATTCTGGTTGCAGATTTTTTCACCGGAATCAAAAGTACCAGCAGGCACAAAAGCACATAGACGATCTTACAGGGTGACATTAATACAGCCAGGATAATTAACAGGATCCAGTCTGAGCGCAGAACCTTGTTCTTTTCATAGGCAAGATACAGGCAATGCCCGGTAAACCAGGCACAAACTCCGATAATAAAGGAATCGTAAGAGAAAGAGCCGCCTAATTCCAGAGATATCGGCAACAGTAACACGGTAAGCATCAGCACTTTCGCAAAGGGCATCTTCTTCACTGCAAAATATCCGCACAGCAAGTAAAAAGCCAATGCAAAAAGCCTTCCAATCATCAATAGCCCTACATTCCCGATATTCAGCAGTCGCGCGAGGGAGATGCCGATAATCTGCGGCGTATATACGAATGCAGGAACACCGGACAGGGGACCGCCTGGAAATGCAGACATTTCCTTCCCGCTGGCGGTATCAAAGAGATGATCTGCCACCATACCGTAGGTTTCCGTATCCGGACGTTTCTCCAGAACGCCCATTAACAGGTCTTCTTCTCTTGCAATGGTATTGCCGTCTTCATTTACCGCTTCTTTTCCCATCAGGCTGTTGGAAAATGCATAGGCGGTATAGATATGCGCCTGCTCATCCGGAGTTGAATACGGTGGAAGGATAAAGATATAGAGAACACCCAGGCAGATCCCCATTAAAAGGAACAGCCTGTGCGCCTCCCACTTCATGCCGTATCCCAGAAACCAGATTAAAATCAGCATGGCAAAAAGGACGACGGTTATTCCAACAAAATAAACCCTTAAATAAGACTGATCCCCATACGTAAAGATCACATGCAGGCTTCCTTCTTTTTTCTCTCTTCCCACAATTAATTTCTGCCCTTTTACGGATTTATCCGACTGATATACCGTAACTGCATTTCCTGCCACCCCATCCTCTGAGGCAATTGTTATGATATATTCTTCTTTTTCTTTTACTTCAACCGTATTTTTTAAGACCAGTTCTACCGGAGTATTATCCTTTAAATCTTCGCTGGATATATCCCAGTTTCCAAGCATCATCCCTGTAGTTTTATTTTTCAGCTGAATATTAATATGGGAAGTGTTTTTTCTGTCGTAAGTGGCAAAAGTAAGACGGATCCCGGAAAAACTCATATGCTCCATGGTGAAACTCTGCTCCACCTTTGTATCTTTGGTTATCTCACCTGTTACCGCTTTGTTGCTTCCTGTTTTATAAATCTCTCTGGGTCTGTCCAGATTGGGACTTACGTATTCAAGGTACATCAGTACCGTATGAAAGATAAGCACCAGGAAAACTACAAAGATCAGTATCGGAAAGATAATATTCTGTTTACTTTTATTCTTCTCCCTATACATGTACCTGCTCCCCTGTTTTCATATCCTTTAAATCCATGTTTTTTGATCCCAGCGCTTCCCCCTGCATTTCCTGTATCGTCCGTTCCAGCAGAGCCTGGTGCTGGGCAAGATCTTTCACCCGTTTTGAAAGCCTGGACACTGCAAGGCTTAAGGAGAAAATAATGACCAGAGAAAAACAAAAGCCCATAAAAAATATCATGTTCACCGGCAGGGACACGCCCAGCAGATTCGTCAACCTTTCAGTCAGCAACGGAAAACAGGTCAGTATCGTAACACCGATTGCCAGTAACGTCCAGGGCAATGCATATCTTAAACTTATGGTTCTTCTTTTTACCATACCTGCAAGTACAATCATTGCTGCAGCAACAGCAAGCATAATGATAATCTGCGATCTGATACTCATATCCACACCTCGCTATCCTCTCCACGCCGCCATAAAAATAGCCAGCGTTACCTTTATCATATAATACACCGATTTTAAAGGAGATATGGAAGATACCCCTTCCTCACGCTGTTTCATCACAACCGGAACCTCACTGACTTTCCTGCCTGCCTTAATAATTGCTACTGCACTTTCAGGCTCCGGATAATCCTTGGGATAATCCCTGGTAAAATCTTCAATTACATCATGGCTCATCATACGCATACCGGATGTGGGATCTGTAATCCTCACCCTGGTCAGGGCATAGATCAGCCAGGAAAAATAACGAATTCCCATTCTGCGGATTCCAGAAGACTGAAATCCCTGTTTCTCTATAAATCTGGACCCGATCACCATATCAAACTGATTCCGGATTAGGCTTTGCTCCATCTCTTTTAAGAAGCGCGCATCATGCTGCCCGTCTCCATCCATCTGTACCGCCAGATCATATCCTCTGCTGGCAGCATAGAGAAGACCGGTCTGCACTGCCCCTCCAATCCCAAGATTGACCGGCAGATGAATCACAGAAAATCCATGTTCTTCACAAATTGCCCTGGTGTTATCTGTGGAACAGTCATTGATTATGACATAATCATAATCCGGTGCCTGTTCCTGAATACTTCGGACAGTTGTATAAATACTGGCGCCTTCGTTATAGGCTGGTATAATAATCAGTTTCTTCATAGGTGCTCCCCAACTACATATTATTTGATTCCTCACTTTTTCCATAAACGGCAGCCAACAGCTTTGCAGCCGGTAAAGGCCAGAATTTACGGAACATGGCTATATCCTCTTCCCGTCTGCCCGTATCTTCAATAATCCTGGTGGTTGCAGACTCTTCATGAATCCGGTGATATACCAGACGCTTCTTACAGTAAAGAAAAGCCCCTTCCTCCCTGGAAATCTTCTCCCATGCCTGCCAGTCTTCATTGCTCTTAAATCCCGGCTGGAATACAGGCTCTTTCAGATTCTCTTTTGCAAAACCTACGGAGGGACAGCAGATGGGTGAACCCAGGGAAAGGATCCTTCTTCGGATAAATCTGCTGTTTCGCGCCCCTTTTATTTCCATTGGAATCAGCATCAGACGCTTTACTTTTAACAACGTATTGGAT
>OJJZ01000347.1_pt1 | contig 11724 bp, 3 predicted proteins | sample 1596481 | NCBI WGS metagenome assembly OJJZ01 (sample SAMEA4350110, study PRJEB24818) | metagenome | biome: human; feature: gut; material: faeces | place: Denmark | collected 2013-09 | reverse complement strand
GTGTAGCGTATAAGGAATATTCTTTCTTTGCAAAGGATACTTCCGGTTGTTGCGGCTGTGGCTGTTGTGGCTGCTGCACCGTAATTTCTCTCCACTGTGCATAGAGCATCATATTGCTGTTTACGACTGTAGCCTCTGTTATTTTGATTCCTCCCGTTTGGGCGGTAAACCAGCCCTGGAATTCGTACCCTTCTCTTGTGGTTGCCGGCAGGCTTCCTATTGCTTCTCCTTTGGATACCTCTTTGCTGGCAGGAGTTACTTCTGTTCCTCCGTTGCCATGGAAGGTCACTGTATAGATTTCTGCTGCGGGATTTTCTCTCCACCGGGCATACAAATCCATACTGCTGTTTACGACTGTTTCTTCTGTTACTTTTGTTCCTCCCGTTTGGGCGGTAAACCAGCCCTGGAATTCGTACCCTTCTCTTATGGTTTCCGGCAGATTGCCGATTGCTTCTCCCGCTAACACCTCTTTGCTGGCAGGATTCGGGACAGAGCCTCCGTTGCCATGGAAGGTCACCTGACAGGTAACTGCCGGTATCTTAAGTCCTGCAACAACTACTGTATATGGCATTACCGCTTTTTCCAGAATCGTATTTGTTCCTTTTCTCTTTGTTACTTCCATCAATACGGTTACTGTCTGATCTGCATCCTCCCTGGCAACCGTCCCATCCAGAGCGATAATGTCCGGATTACTGGATGCGATGATGCGCGGGCTGTAAGCACCTGGCATTTCACTAACAGGCAGATGCGTATCCGTCAATTCCAGCCTTTCGGGGATTCCCAGATAACTGACTACATCCCTGGCTGTTTCGTTGACATATGGCTGTGGCTTCTGAAGCCTGTATAGCTCTGCCTCTTTTATGTTAATCCCTGCTGTGGGATTCACCTTGAAAATAACCCTGACCTTAGACGCCGTCACATCCTGTCCCAGGTCTATAGTTAATTTTTCTCCAACGATTCCTGACGCCTCATCCCGTACCGACAAGAGGGATTCATATACCCCATCCTTAAAAGCCTGAATCTCATATCCTTTGATCTGGGCTGTCAGCGTCTCGCCGGTAATCGGTCCAAGTCCTTCTTTGATCACCAATGTGTTAAAGGTCTTCTCTCCAGTCAATGAAATTTCTATTGGAACCTCTTCAACGCCCCTTTTTGTGGCTAATCTGGAATCCAATGCATCGTCACCGTCTAGCATTTTTTCTGGTCCAAAGCCTGGGTGGCATTCTACCTGTGTCTCTGCTGCGGCGCCCGTCATGAGATTTATCGCTGCCGGGTCAGCAGGTGCTTTCTCCACTTCTGCCTGAAGCGCTTGAGCTGCACTTCTAATCTGTTCCTCTGTAAAGTCTGGATTGCCCAGTGCATTTGCCGCTGCTTTTACCGCATTTAACATTGCGGCTTTTGCCTCCGGATCCTCAGAAAGCCTCCCGGAATCCAGTAATGCATTTGCTTCATTTACAATTGCCGCCAATGCTCCCTGGGCATCCCCAGACACATTTGCCATCTCCAGGATCTCGTCCGCTCCCAAAACTCTGTTATATATCCGGATATCATCTGCCACCCCCGCAAATGCATTTGTCTTACTGCCCAAAACTGCCGTAGGCAGCATCAGCGTTTGATAATAGGCTGGGATAAAATCGGGCTGACCGCTTGGCTTTGCAAAGTTAGAATCGAAATTCAAGTTTGGCCACGGCTTATCCTTTAATTCATCTATAAAAATTCCGTTTACATATAATTTCACGCCATAAGCGTCGCCTGTAAGGGCAATATGGGTCCATCTGCCCTCCGGTAACCGATAGTTAAAATAATGGTCATATTTTCCTACTGTAAAACCGATTTTCCCGGTCATGCCTTGCTTCAGCTTAAGGGTTCCCGTCTTTCCTTCCATTAAAACTGTATCTGCGGCGTTCCCTTCATCCGGGTTGATCCACATTCCTGCCGTCCAGTCAAAACCTGTTGATGCCACATTAGTCTCCATATAGCTGTCTTTGCCGTTAAAGCGGATTCCGCTTTCGTCCTTACCCTGAGCACTGCTGTCTATGTTTACCGGCTGCAATTCCATATTTGCCTGACTGGCCATATCTCCTGTCTCTCCAAGATCCAGGATTTTATCCTCCGTAAATTTGTTGTTTCGATATAAAAAGTCACTTCCCGGCGCATCCCCAATGATTTCTCCAAGCTGTTTAAACTCCGCATAACTCATAGATCCATTGCTTTCATCTACCGACCAGGATTTCTGGGCTATGGCAGGTATATTATACTGGATACGGAAGCTGATATCTCCGCTGGAAATCCCATTTCCAATCCAGTCGTTCCATACTGCGAACTGTCCGCCCACAACTCTTGGATGTCCTTTTGGCGCAGGCGCCCTGTCTCCGGCAAAGCTCACATCCCATGCACGGTTATCATTTGGCAGCCATGTGTTATATAGATGTTCCCCTCGTCCATATTGGTTCACATACCAGCCCCCTCCGGGAACAATATAGGTTTCCATTTCATCCATGGTCAGTACCCGGTATCCTGCATCCAGTGCTTTCAGTGCCTCTGAATAGTCCCAATACCAGGCATACATCAGAGCATCCGTAGTTACCGGAGTCGTCCCGGCATTTTCCCTTAGGCATCCCCAGAATGCAGGTTCTTTTCCCCGGTTCTTCACATGCTTCAGAATCTGGTCAATATATCCGCGGAATGCTTCTTTATATCTGGTTCTGTCTGCTTCCGGAAGTCCGTTTGTTTTATATTCATCCGTTCCCACATTTACCTCAGGACCAATGAAAACTTCTTCCTCACCGCCCTGGGGCAGAATATATTCATCGAATAATGCTTTGACTTTCTCCAATGCCTGCGGCTTTGTCACATCCAGATACTTGGCATTGTCTTCACGCGCCAATTCCGGCCAGACTCTGGTAAATGCCAGAGAATGTCCCGGCGTATCAAATTCCGGAATGACGTTTATACCCAAATCAACGGCATCATACTGGAACTCCCTGAACTCATCTTTGGTGTAAAACCCGTCTTCTGCTGTCAGACCAGGCACATTGCTTTCCAGTCGGAATGCAGAATAACGTTCCTGTCCCAGAGCCAGATTGCCCCAGTTTTCACAGTCATTGAGATGCACCGAGAAGGTGTTCATCTTATACCACGCCATCTGTTTTAAGGTATCCTCAAGGTATTCAAGGGGCAGGTAGATACGCGCCGCATCCAGCATATATCCGCGCTTCTCATATGCAGGATAATCCCTGATCATTCCCTTTGGAAGGGTCAGTGCTGCATTTTGCTTTAAGATCTGAAGAATCGTAATTCCGCCATACAGAATGCCTGTTTTATGAGGTGCCCTTACGATTACACAATTTCCATCTCCGTTTTGCCCACCAAATTCAATCACATATCCTTCCGCTCCAAGAGATTCCGGAGCGCTCTGGGCGGTAAAATAAATATCTTCCCCAACCGGTTCCTGCCCCGTTACGATGCCTGCTTCCTGGTCTGTTACAATGGGAAGGTCAAGACCTGTCTGTGACTTCAGGTCTGCCTTAAACATATTTACCTGATTATAGAAATTATCTGTCTTGCTCAGGTTTGCTTTTACGTGGACTGCATCATTTTCTCTGTAATTCTCTGCATCTACAATGATTCTGGACCCATTGGACAGCGTAATCTGCCCGCTTGCGCCCTTCCATTCCCGTAAAGCTGGAATCACATCGGGCTTCCCATTGCTGCCGGAAGCAAAATCTTCCATGGGTGCAGCCGTAATCGTGATCTGGGCATTTACATTTGTCTCCAGCACCTCTCCGGTTGCCTGGTTGGTCAGCTTGTAGAGAAGATTCACTGTAACATCCTCCAGCGGTCTGGTTACAGATTTGTCCAGACCGATCACCTCCTTGCGGTCAGATCCAAAGAGTTCGATCTTCCAGCCTTCCGCCACTTCAGGCAGCGTGATGTGTGAATCCTTCTGATTCCATGTAGGAGGCACGTGAAAACTCCTGTCCGGAACTACAGACTGGCTCTTCTTAAATACTTTAAAATAATCAAGGTTTACATTTGTGCCGCCTGAACTAGGATTTTTTAACCCGGATCTTTCTATTTTAATGGTATGCGTTCCGCTTTCGGTAAACGTCCGTGTAAATGCCATTCTTCCAAATGTCTCCGTTCCTTCATACTGGTCATCTGTTGCCACCCTATGTCCATCCAGATAAATATTTGCAACTCCCGCTGCCGCTCCGCTCTTGGTATACACAGAAATTGCTTTTCCCGTAAAGGTGTATTCTGCTGCCGCTCCATCCTCATCTGAACTGATATGAAAACCACCATGGGCGCCACTTGGATTGGTTTTAAACGCTGCGCTTTTGCTGACGCGTTCATCTTCACCCTCCACAAATTCTATTGTGTAATTCTCTATATCCGATGGTTCGCCCGGAGCCTCTGTGATGTCGGTAAAATCTTCATATTCTGTTTTTTCCACAGACTCTCCATTGTATGCACCGATATTAGGGGCTTCCCCTGCTATTACCGGATTTCCATACAGGTCCACTGCTGCACCGTCTTCTATTGCAACGCCGGCATTTAATGCCTCAGAATTGTGAGCAAGCCTGGCTGCAGCTATCGCCTCTTCCATTTCCTTTGGAAGATATTGATCACCATCCTTATTCACAAGGACTCCTGACAATCCAGGCATTGCAGCGGTAAGATTACCATTTCCCGCCGGCTCATCCTTTGGATGCACGCCTGCAAACAGATTCTTATTAAACGTGGTGTTAGACCCTACATCATAAGCATCCGTCTTATTTTTCATCCCCTTATTTACCATGTAGAAGATATTATTCTGAAACGCGATCTCATCTCCTTTGTAAACCGGCCGCACTGTCCTGGTGTTGAAAAATGTATTATTGTATACCTTGGCGGCTTCAATTTTTGTATTAGCATCCTCCCCCACACAAACTATAATCGCCTGATGGGGTGCGTAATGATGGGTGTCGTTTACACTGAGGTTGTAGCGGATGGTATTATTGCGGTTATAGGAGTTGGTCCTCACATGGAGCATCGTGCCTCCGCCCACATTATTGTGGGTATAGTTATACTGGATTACACCATTTTCCGTCATATCATCCAGATTAAACGCCATTCCATCCATGGTGTTCTGCCCATTGCAGACCTCATTGTACTGGAATATCATATCATTGGCGCGGTCGCACCAGATTCCGCATCCATAGCCTTCCGTGGTCTGCTGGAACGTATCCACTTTGTTATGTTCCACCAATGCCCCATCTGTATAGAGGGGCACAATGCCTGCCCGCTGTACATTTTTAATACTGTTACTGCGAATGACAACGTTTTTATGACGGTAATCCCGATTGTCCATTTCTCCCTTCACGTTTGTGGTGGTAATCCCATTGGCGTCACAATTCTCAATGTTATTTCCCTCTATCAGAATATCTTCAAAAATAGTCGGCTCATTATCTGTTACTGTTCCCGGATTTGTTTTATCAGAAGCATTATTCTCTCTGCTTGTATAACTGCAAAAGTTAATGCCACCTGTACGGTGAGTCGTCCTGGAACCAAAAAAGGTCGTTCCGCCTCCCACCGGATCTACATCCCAGATGCTGTCCTGTCCCCGGTATCCCCTAACATCAAATATCTCACAATTCTTAATATAAATATGCCGGAACACGCCGCCGCCACCGGCTTCCACGCGGATACCACTTCTTTCACGGTTGGCTGCATCTTCATCCCAGTTTGTAACTCTCAAATCAGAGATTTCCCAATACTGGCTGTTGTAGAGGTAAACTGCAGCCGCAGCCTCCCCAAAAGGCCCTTCTGCACCATACTCCTGTTGTCTGGCGTAGCGTCCTCCCCCATCAAGCAGGGGCTTTTCTCCTGCTCCATACGCTTCCAGAAGAATCGTTTTTTCTTCCGTACCGGAACCCTTTGGATACAGCAGCCCGCTGAATACGGAACCGCGTCTGATAAAAATATGATCTCCCGGGGCAAATTCTCTTCGGTTAATTTCATCAAGGGTATTAAATGGTGATTCCTGTGACCCGTCTCCGTTTTGCGAAGCCTGGGAATCCAAATAGTAATTGGTATCTCCCGGGGATTGCATGATGTCCCCTGCTCCTCCTCCCTCACTTTGTATTACTTCAAAATAATCGAAGTTAAACCACGGACTGCCGTTTATGTCATTTGGATTCTCGCTTGTAGTCGTCAGCACAATTTTATGCTCTGCATTATCTTCACTTAAGTTCAATGCCTCGTAGGTCTTTGACTGGAACTGCGGACTCCCGTTGACATACTCATCCGCTTTCCCATGAAGCCCACCGTCTATTTCAACCTGCAGAACACCTGCACCGCTTCCCTTTTTAGTATAAAAGCGGATTCCTGTCCCGGTAAAGGTAAGTGTCACAGAAGCACCTATTTTCTGCGTCCTGATATGCTTCCCTCCGTGAGATGCAGTATCGTTATCATCCGAAAAATCACCTGGTTCCTTTAATTGCGCATTTTCTGCCTCTACGATGTACGATTGCTCTCTGGCATTCGGATTGTTTTCGCTTGGTTCACCTGTAATGCCTTCTGCGTTTGCTTCATTGGTTGTGCCCTCCGCACTTACCGGAATGGTAAAACTGCTAAGGCTTAGCGTAACCGCTAAGACGATTGACAAAATTCTTTTCCATAGTTTTTGTTCTTTCCCCATCTTCATACCTTTTGCATATTGCATGCTTGCCTGCAATACCGCCACGCTCTAAGCTAAAAGATTTACATTGTGGCTCCTTTCCTCTTTTTAATTTTCTTTCAGCCTGATTCCCCTTGTATCTTCTTTATATTTAAATTATGCCCCTGCATTTCGCCAATACTGTCATTAACCCAGATACCCGCCTGTCAATACCTCCTCCCCCTTTCCAGCATATATTTCTGAGTCCCCGCCTGCATAAGAACATACGCCATAATCTAAAAACACAAAAAAACCAATTTTAAGAAGAAAATATTTTTTCCTTCTTAAAATTGGTTTTGCCTGCTTAACAGTAACAACCCATTGTCAAATTCAGTTTATTTGGTTTTATTATATCGATTATTAGAAATAATGTCAATTAAATTCTTGGATTTTCTCATTTTCTTATTGGTATCATTTAATAAAATTTAATTTGCATTTGTCTGAAGTGCACGATACTCCTCCGGTGTACAACCATACATTTTTTTGAAGTACTGAATGAAATGGGACACATCATTGTATCCGGCAAGCGCCGCAATATCATTGATCTTCAAGATATTACTTTCCAGCAGACTTGCAGCCTTTTTTATACGGAACTGCATCAGATATTTTGAAAAAGTCTGCCCAACTTCGTTTTTAAACAACCGGCTCAGATAGCTGCTGTTCATAAAATACTTGTGTTCCGCAAGCTCACCCAGTGAAATATTGCATTGATAATTCTTCTCAATATAATCCAGGATTTCTTTTATGATATAGTGGTATTTCTTTTCCCCCTGTTCCATGCACATTAGATTTACAATATTTTCTACATACTGGTTCACTTCTTTCAGATATTTAAAATTATACAGATCTGACCGAAAGGAGAACAGCAGATAACCATGTTCGTTTTCAGTTTCTTCTATTGAGTCACTTTTGCAGTAGATCCGGTATAATAAATTAAAGATTCCGATAATGGTAATATACAGCGTATAAGAATCCCTGCATTGTTTTATCAGTCCCAAAATCAGAGCATTTGCATCTGCGGCTTTTTGATTTTCTATGGCTTCTCTTAAAATTACTTCTTTTTCCTTTGACAGAAGATTCTGTGGTTTGAACTCTCCTGCAAACTCATACACGTTTACCCAGCCGTCTATCAGTCTTTGGTTGATAGCATATACTGCTTCCTGGTATGCTTTTTTCAGCTGTGGAACCTGGCTGTACGATCCGCTGGTTCCCGCGGATAATTTCAGATTCCAGCCGGCATTCTTTTTCAGCAGAAAGGTGTTCAGATTCTCCATGAAGCTGCTGCTTTCTCCCTGACCGGAAAACAAAATCAGCACATATTCCTGGTACCTGTTAAAATAAAACCAGCTTCCACAGTGTTCCTGTGCAAACTCAGTTAAATCCCTTTCTAATTTATCCTGCTCTGTGGGGATAATCTGGCGGTCTGCCTGTATAATTGTCATCCTGTATTCCCGTCCCTGATATTTTTTAAAAACAGGATTCACAAATTCTTCTGTCCATTCCCCATTCCGCAGGATTTCCTCGATACTCAGGTACTGAACCGTCCGCCGTATCATCTGATGCTGCACCACACGATTTAGCTCTTCTTCGTATTTCCGGTGCCTGATTTCTATCTTCTCCAGTGCAGCCTGCAGTTCTTCTTTATTTACCGGTTTGATCAGATAGTCCCTTACTCCAAATGCCATTGCTTTTTTCGCATATTCAAACTCTGTATACCCGGATACAATGATAATATCCAGTTTCAGATCCGTTTTGGAGAGTGTTTCGGTTAATTCCAGCCCATCCATTTCCGGCATACGGACATCTGTTATTAAAACATCCGCCCCCTGTGGGTGTTCCCTAAGATAAGCTAATACCTGCTTTCCATTTTCAAAATCTCCTGTTATTTCAATCTCCGGGTTGATACTGCTGATCTTCTTTATCAATGCCTTCCTGGCATAGTATTCGTCATCCGCTACTATCATTTTCATACTTATTCCTTGTTCCAAACTTATTCCCCCTGAATAGCGCAGGCTGGAGGCACCCGTGGTTCACAATCAATGATTGTCTGACACGTTTTCATCCCGGCGTATCCATCCTGCTGATCTTTAGGCGTATTGCCGTATACTTTCCTTCTATACTTTCAATCTGAAGCCCATATGCTTTCCCATAAAAGTTTCTGATCCTGGCATTGACATTGCGCAGTCCAATTCCTCTGTCTACGTTAGAAACAAGCGTCCTGGTATCCATACCGGACAGTTCGCTGTTTAATATTTCCACATCCTCTTCCCTTATCCCAACACCATTATCCCATATTTCAATATAGATATCGGATTTCCCGGAAAGAAAAATATGCAGTCTGATCTGATTTTTATCTTTTAACTTTGTAAAAGCATGCTGTAAAGAATTTTCTACCAGGGGCTGAATCAGGAACTTTAACATATAGCACTGCATGGCCTCAGGCTGGATTTCATAATGAAACTGATATTTCTCAGGAAAACGGATTGTGTGGATGTTTAAGTAATTTTTTACGTGCTGGATTTCGTGTGACACGGGCACAATATCACTGCCCTTAATATTGTACTGAAACATACTGGATAAACTGTCCGATATCTGTACAATCTCTTCAATATCCTCAAGGGCTGCAATGGAACTGATCGTATTCAGCGTGTTGTATAAAAAATGAGGATTAATCTGGAATTGCAGCATTTTTAATTCCGTCTGCTTCTGATTTAATTGATAGACGTAAATCTTCTCGATGCTCTCGTTGATTCTCTGTCCCATCTCATTGTAGCTGTGCATCAATTGCCCCATTTCATCCTGCCAGAAATATGGCTCCTCCTGAATTAACTCCACATTCCCTTTGTCGGCACCGGCCATCGCCTTTGCTAAAATAGTTACCGGGCGGCTGATCTGCCTGGATAAAATAATACCAAGTGCAATAGCCAGAGAGAGCACTACCGCCATGGCGGTTAATATGCCGATCATATTCCTGATACCATCGGCATAAACAGCATGCAGTGGTGTGAATACCACAACCTTCCAGTTGGTAATACTGTTTACCTCAGCCGTTACGCTGCATTTTTCCCCGTCCAAAATTAACGTTATGTGCTTTTTGCCGCCCAATACTTCTTCATCCTGACAAGCTTTGTGCAGCGTCTCTCTCTCATCCCGATCCATTTGTTCCCAAAAACCCTCCCGGATGTTGGGCGAAGCATACATTAGTTCTTCCTGGGCATCCAACACCAGAAAGGCCGTCTTCATTTCTTTACGTTGGAATAAATGGTTAAACAGATTACTGATCTGAGTATAATTCAGGTCTATATAGATTGTCCCGATACATGTACGGTCAATATCATACATTTTGCTGATACTAGTCACGATTTTATATGGATTCTGGCTGATTTTCTCGGTATTGACCCCTGTATAATACACTTTATTCTTATCTGTCCAATCCTGGCTTTCCACAACGGGAACCAGCCGGTTTAAGTATTCTTCCTGTTCGGTAGATACATTGCTGTAGATATCCCCATATTCATTTACAATGGTTACCCGCAGAATAAACTGGTTCATGTTTGCCATATGTTTAATTGCACGTTCTATATATTCCTGCCCTTCCAGAATCTGGTCGATTTCCTTACTCTTATTTTCAGAACGAATGACAGGCTTTATTTTGTCATCTATTAAATGTATAAACCGGATGCGGTCCATATTTGATACCAGTATATCCGTATTCAGGCTGATCTGCTCCCCCAGCTGGAACATATTGTTATAATTCTCCTGTTTTACGACTTCCATACTTTTTATATAGTAAATAAACACCAGCAGGCAGGATATGCTGATAAATAATATATAGGAACTCAATATCTTTTTTCCAAATGAAAGTCTTCGAAAATACCGTATCATTTTACATTCCGCCTTAATAACTGATTTTGGTGTTCCACTTCCATTAATATACTATAATCATCTATGCTGTTCAATAGATAAACCGTTCCGTTATGATTTTACTGCCCCTGCCGTCAGCCCATCCACAATATTCTTTTGAGCAAGTATGTATACGACTAATACCGGTACCAGTGCAATGAGATAAGAAGCAAATGCCATATTGTAATCAAACGTATACTGTGATTTAAAATTATACTGAAACAGCGGCAGGGTCCATGTATTCGGCAATTTATTTAAGATAATCAGCGGCATCTGGAAGTCATTCCATATCCAAAGGGCATTTAACACCAATACAGTAGAAGTCATGGGCTTTAACAGGGGAAGCACTACTTTTACATAAGCCTGCACGGTTGTACATCCATCGATGCATGCCGCTTCTTCCAGATCCTCAGGAACGGAAGTAATATAATTAACCAGGAGGAATACTGCCTGCATGGATGCATAGGTAACGTGGAGCAGAATCAATCCTGTTTTATTGGAAAGTCCCAGCCCGCCCATAAACTGTACCAGAGGAACCATAATTACCTGAAATGGTACAAACATGCCCAGAACAATAAACCCGAAAATGATTTTATAATATCTGCTCCGCTTCATGCTCCTGGCAATCGCATAGGATATCATGGTAACCAACACATAAATCAGGATCAGAGAGATCACCGTTACGGTTACGGAGTTCATAAAATACATGGAGTAATGGGCTTTTTCAAACACCGACTTAAAGTTTTCCAGATAGAGACTCTGGGGGAATGCAAAAAAGCTCTGTGCTGATTCTTCCGGAGATTTAAACGCAGTGATCAGAGTGATATAAAATGGCAGCAAAACAAATAGTGCGCCGATTCCCGCAATTAGATAAGATGAGGTCTTCCCCACAGCATTTCCTTTCTTTGTCATACTATTCACCCACTTTCTTATTATTGGTTAAGCGCATTGTCAGCAGTGATACTACCGCTATGATTACAAAGAGTATCATGGACTCTGCCACGGAATAACCAAACCTGCCCTCCTGCATGGCATGGCTGTAGATTAGTATTCCTACAGATTCAGTAGACTGCATCGGACCGCCATCCGTCATTGCTTTAATGTAGTCAAAGGTTGTAAGT
>OJJZ01000346.1_pt1 | contig 11727 bp, 10 predicted proteins | sample 1596481 | NCBI WGS metagenome assembly OJJZ01 (sample SAMEA4350110, study PRJEB24818) | metagenome | biome: human; feature: gut; material: faeces | place: Denmark | collected 2013-09 | reverse complement strand
GAAATACGATGAGACCATTTTAGCTTACCTTCTGATGTATTATGACGGTCCCATTGAGATTATGAAAAATATCTGGAAAGCCGGCAGGGAATTTGGGCTGGATGGATTTGAAATGGAAGAGAAGATCCTGATCTTTGTACTGTTTATGAGGACGGGAGAAGAGGACACCGAAGAAATATTCGATTCCTACCGTAAAAAAATGGGGAAAAAGCAAATTTGTCTGGCATATGTCATTCTCAGCGCTTATAACTATTTTGTAAAAGAAAAGCAGGTTGCCCAGCCGGTATTTGATTATATCGAACGGCTGGCTGTAAAGCAACAGGTGCCGGAGCGCATCTGTGAATTGGCGCTTTTAAGAAACTATGCGAAAAAGCCGGATCTGACAGATGGACAGGAGACGGTTATTAACCGCATGATGGAAGATATCTCCTATGAAGGCCTTCGATTTGCATTTTTTGAGGAACTGCCGGATGCCTTCACCAGGCCATACCAGCTGTCTGATAAAACTTATGTGGAATATCGTGCCAATCCAAAATCCAGAGTGGTTCTGCATTACCGTTTGGGCGGGGAAGAGAATGGATTTAAAACGTAACCCATGGAGAATATGTACGAAGGAATCTTCGTAAAAGAATTTACATTGTTTTATGGTGATGAATTGACCTGGCATCTGGTGGAGGAACTGGATAACCAGACGGTTACCACAGAGGATCAGACGATTCATTATACTAAAAAGTCAAAACCGGAAGGAAACAGCCAGTATGATTTGATTAATCATATGATGGAAGCGATCCAGACTGGAAATAGAAAAGCGGCACAAGACAATACGCAGACTTATATTGAGCAGAATTATTTTATCAGCCGTTTATTCCCGTGAGCCGCGAGCTGGTACCTCCCGTGTATTAACGCCGGGAGGCACCAGATAGATACGCTACGCTCTAATAAATAAGATGGAGGCACCTATGATTAAGGAAATAAATGAGGTCATTGTCGGATTTGATCTGGGCAGAAATTTTTCGTTAATTACATTTTACAACCACAAAATTTCAGATCCGATTACGATCAGTACGGAGGAGGGACAGGAAAAATACCTGATTCCTACCCCCAGAGACATCTTCCCTTTGGTGGAGGGGAAAAAAGAGCTGGGAGATGTCCTGTTAAGTAATTTTTTTAAGGAGTGCTTTGAGATGCTGGGCGCAGAAGTTCTGGCAGATCATATAAGCATTATGGTAACGATGGAAAAAATGGAAGAGCCCTGGGTGAGTGCAATACCATCATCTCTGGCGATGCTGGATATTCCCAGAAGCAATGTGTTTTTACAGGATTACCGGGAAAGCTTTTTCTATTTTACCCTGAATCAGAAAAAAGAACTGTGGAATTATAAGGTTGCCTTGTTTGAATATGAAGATTCTAAAATTACGGCATTTGAACTGGATATCGATTATAAGACCAGGCCGGCGCTTGTCAGAGTGACAAAAATGGCGCAGCTTGTCCTGGATAAAAAAGTCAGAAGAGGGAAAAAGGATTCCGACTGGGATCTGGAGAGAGACCGCCTGTTTCTGGGACTGATACAGAAGATTTTTGCAAATAAGATCTTCTCATCCACGTATCTGATCGGGGATAATTTTGACAAAACCTGGGCGGTTCGTTCCCTTCAGTATCTCTGCAATAACAGAAGGCATGTATTCCAGGGCAGGAATCTCTATACAAAGGGAGCCTGTTATGGGGCAATGCAGAGAAAAGGACTTGCCGATATCGGAGATTATCTCTATGTTGGGGAAGATATGGTGGAAGTGAATGTGGGGATGCAGATGCAGATCCGGGGCAAGGAAAGTTATTATCTCTGCCTCAATGCAGGTATGGACTGGTATGAGGCATATCATACGTATGAGCTGATTCTGGATGATACGGATGAATTAATCCTTTATTTCAAACCAATTGATACCAGCCCGGCAAGAACCCACAGTATATTTCTGGAAGGACTCCCAGTCCGGCCCAATAAGACCACCAGGCTTGAGGTAAACATATCTTTTCTGTCGGTACACAAATGCAGGGTGTTCATACGGGATCTGGGATTTGGAGGCCTGTTTCCAGCCTCCGGAAAGAACTGGGAAGAGATCATTGATGTATAGAAAGGAGATAAAGCATTGAGCGGATATGTATTATGCCAGATAAAAAAGGCGAAAAATCCATATTATATCGAGAGTATCAGTACGAATATTTATTCCATCGAAGAACTGTGCTATTATCTTCAGCAAAATATTTATCTTATTGATAATACGATTATCAACGAAAAACTATGTGACTGGATCAGAGATGAACTGGGGCTTTCAAAGCTTTACCGGAAACTGTACCAGCAATTAGATAAAGAAGAGAGTATCGGGAACTTTATTCTGCCTATTTTCAAGGAGATCGGCTATCTCTCCCATCAGGAGTTCCAGCAGATCCAGGAGGAAATTTCGAAAATAGAAATCCAGCCGGATGACCTGAGAAGGAAGATGAAAGCTGATTATCTTGTTGAATATGGCATGTATATCAATGGGATACAGGAGTATTATCAGATACTTAAGGATCGCAATCCTGGTAATCTGGGCATCCAGTTTTATGCATCCATCCTTTGTAATATGGCAGGGGCTTATGCAAAGCTTTTCTTATTTGAAGAAGCTGCAAACTGCCTGTGGCAGTCCATGGGCATCGTGAAATCCAAAGATACCTTTCAGAAGTACCTTTCACTTCTGCCGCTGTATCTGTCAAAGGAAGCATATGAAAAACGGCTTGAGGAAGTGAAGGCGGATAAGATTATGGTAGCGGAGCTTCAGAAGCGGAACGCTCAGATCTGTAAAGAGGCAGAGAACAGCGATCTGGCAAAAAGCCTGAAAGGAATGGAGCCGGAAGAAATTGTGGAGAAACTAAAAGCCCAGTATCATAAGAGTACCTGTTCTTAATGGACTTCCTTTAAGCATTTTCGAAAATTTATATACGCCATCTTATGCCCCCCTTTGCGGTAAATTTTTCATAATTGACAGTCCTGTTATTTTATGTTAGTATGATTTTACTGATTTACCAGAGTAGAGTGCTCAATCGGTAAATGAAAAAAGCGTTTGGTAAAAATGGAGGATTTTTTATTATGAAAAAGAAAATGTTAGGTATGGTACTGGGGACTGCTTTAGCAGCAGCAATGATTTCCGGATGCGGTTCATCAAGTAACGGAGAAACAAAGGCAGCAACGGAAGCATCCAAGACTACGGAAGCTAAATCATCCGAAGCGGCAACGACAGAAGCTGCATCAGAAGCTGGAACAACCGAAGCCGCAACGACCGAAGCGGCAGGGACGGAAGCAGCATCCGCAGATGGAGCAGCAACAGGGGGAACCTTTACCGTAGGATTTGACCAGGACTTCCCACCAATGGGATTTGTGGGAGATGACGGTGAATATACCGGATTTGATCTGGCGGCAGCAACAGAGGTAGCGAAGCGCCTTGGCAAAGAAGTAAAATATCAGCCCATTGCATGGGATGCAAAAGACATGGAATTAAATTCCGGAACCATCGACTGTATCTGGAATGGATTTACCATGAATGGACGTGAAGAGGATTATACATGGTCTGATCCATATATGAAAAATGATCAGGTAATTGTTGTAAAAGCAGATGCCGGCATCGAAACCTTAGCAGATCTTGCAGGTAAGGTCGTAGATGTTCAGACAGATTCCAGTGCTCAGGCAGCATTAAATGACAAACCGGAACTCTCAGGCTCCTTTGCACAGTTAATAACCGTAGCGGATTACAATACCGCATTTATGGATCTGGAATCCGGAGCAGTAGATGCAATTGCAATGGACAATGTAGTGGCAAGCTACCAGATACAGAAAAGAAATGCAGATTTTAAAGTATTGGATGAGGCGATTGCAGCAGAAGAATATGGAATCGGATTCAAAAAAGGAAATGATGAATTAAAAGATGCTGTTCAGAAAGCCTTAGAAGAAATGGCAGCTGACGGTACACTTGCCAATATTTCCAATGAGTGGTTTGGCAAGGATATTACAATTATAGGAAAATAAAGTAAGACGTAAATCAGAGGGGAAACTTCCCCTCTCTTTTGCGATAGATACAATTTGGAGGAAGCAAACATGGATTACGCAATGATGTTATCGAAATTATCGGAGGGAATGCTGACGTCTGTTGCAATATTTGGACTGACCCTATTGTTTTCCATACCGCTCGGGCTGGTAATTACATTTGGTCGGATGTCAAAGAACGGTGTCATTCGAAATATTGCAAAGATTTACATATCAATCATGCGCGGTACGCCGCTGATGCTCCAGCTGATGGTGGTTTATTTCGGACCCTATTATCTGTTTGGCATTAAGATTCAGGCATCTTACCGCTTTATAGCAGTTATTATTGGTTTTGCATTGAATTATGCAGCATATTTTGCTGAGATATACCGCAGCGGTATTGAGTCCATGCCTGTAGGGCAGTACGAAGCGGCGAAGCTTCTGGGTTATAACAAGGTGCAGACTTTTTTTACCATTATTCTGCCTCAGGTTATTAAAAGAATCCTTCCGTCTATTACAAATGAAGTGATTACCCTGGTAAAAGATACTTCTCTGGCAATGGTAATCGCAGTATCGGAGATGTTCACGGTTGCCAAGGCACTGGCATCATCCAGTACCAATGTTATGCCCCTTGTGGCAGCAGGTATCTTCTACTATATCTTTAACTTTATTGTAGCATTTCTGATGGAAAAGGCAGAGAAGAAGATGAACTATTACCGTTAAATGTCTTTCAGACAGTTTCGGAATGAGGCGCAGAGACTGCGTTTTATAACAATTGTATAAATCAGGAAAGGAATGCCCGCAGGGATTCACGCCTTTTGGAAGCGGGCGGTATCGCAGGTTTTATGGCGATGCAAGGTAGGTCAGATGAATTATTTGGAAATTCATAATATAGAGAAGAAATTTGAAGATCTGGAAGTTCTGAAAGATATTTCTCTTACGGTTAAGCAGGGGGAAGTGGTGGCAATTATTGGTCCTTCCGGTTCCGGAAAATCCACGCTGCTGCGCTGTGCAACATTGCTTGAGACAATGGACTCCGGTGAACTTTCCTATCTGGGAGAGAAAGCAGTTACCACCGGTGCTGATGGAAAGGCGGTGTATGCAAAGGCGGACCAGCTGAAGAAAATACAGCAGAATTTTGGATTGGTGTTCCAGAATTTTAACTTGTTCCCTCATTTTAACGTACTGAAAAATGTAATGGATGCGCCTGTCAGAGTTCAGAAGCGGGATAAGGAACAGGTGAAGAAAGAGGCAAGGGAACTGCTTGCCAAAATGGGCTTGTCCGAGAAAGAAGAGGCATATCCTTTTCAACTCTCAGGAGGCCAGCAGCAGCGAGTATCCATTGCAAGGGCGCTGGCGCTGAATCCTAAGGTTTTATTTTTTGATGAACCGACCTCAGCTCTGGATCCGGAACTGACAGGAGAAATCTTAAAGGTCATCAAAGATCTTGCAGCAGAACATATGACTATGGTCATTGTTACCCACGAAATGAACTTTGCGAAGAATGTGGCAGACCATATTATCTTCATGGAAGGCGGAGTGATTGTGGAACAGGGAAAACCTGAGGAATTATTTCGGTCAGACAATGCCAGAACGCAGGAGTTTTTGGGCAAATTCCACTAAAATGTAAATGCGTGTCGTATTTTAGTGAATTAATCTTGCTTTATAATTTACAATGTTATATAATTTTGTAGGTGATCGGTCTAGAGCGTGACTGCAATCTAAGCTGGTTATGATACTGATAACTATATGAAGAAGGATAGGTGGATTCAAAATGGAAAAAAGAGAATTACTCTATGAAGGAAAAGCAAAAAAAGTTTACACAACAGAAGATCCGGACGTATTAATTGTAGACTACAAAGATGATGCGACAGCATTCAATGGCTTAAAAAAGGGTACTATCGTTGGTAAAGGTGTGGTTAATAACCGTATGACCAATCATGTTTTTAAAATTCTCGAGGCTGAAGGCGTTCCAACACATTTGGTTGAAGAATTAAGCGACAGAGAGACAGCAGTTAAAAAGGTAGAGATTGTTCCATTAGAAGTTATCATCAGAAATGTTGCAGCAGGAAGCTTTTCAAAGAGACTTGGCGTACCGGAAGGAACAAAATTCTCAGCTCCTACTTTAGAATTTAGTTATAAAAACGACGATTTAGGTGATCCGCTTATCAATGATTATTTTGCAATCGCATTAGATCTGGCAACAAGAGAAGAAATAGAAGTAATTTCCAAATATGCTTTCAAAGTAAATGAAGTATTAAAAGCATATTTCTTAAAAGCAAATAGTGAATTAAGCTACTTTAAGATCGAATTCGGAAGATATCATGGACAGATTATCCTGGCTGATGAAACATCACCGGATACCTGCAGACTTTGGGATGCAGCAACCCATGAAAAATTAGATAAAGACCGTTTCAGAAGAGATATGGGAAATGTAGAAGAAGCTTACAACGAAGTATTCTCCCGTCTCGGATTATAAGAAAAACAAAAGACACAGTGGATATTACATCCACTGTGATTTTCGTAAGAGCAATAATAGCGTTCAGCATTGCACCATAATCAGGCAATGCTGTACCAGGTAACAAGTCAACGGGTGCATGTAGAAAGGCTAGATGAATGAACAAACATTTACATGAACAAGTGGAAGAGTTTGACGGATTAAAAGAAGAGTGTGGTGTATTCGGTATCTATGATTTTGACGGAAACGATGTTGCATCCACTATTTATTACGGATTATTTGCATTGCAGCACAGAGGACAGGAAAGCTGTGGAATCGCAGTGAGCGATACCCAGGGTCCAAAAGGCAGGGTTCAGTCCTACAAAGGAATGGGACTGGTCAATGAAGTATTTACAGAAGACAGCTTTGATAACCTGAAAGGCGACATCGGTGTGGGCCATGTCCGCTATTCCACAGCTGGCAGCAGCACACGTGAGAATGCACAGCCACTGGTTTTAAACTATATAAAAGGAACACTGGCGCTGGCGCATAATGGCAATCTGATCAATGCTTCGGAACTCCGTGACCAGCTGGCTTATGATGGCGCTATTTTTCAAACTACCATTGATTCGGAAGTCATTGCGTATCATATTGCAAGGGAACGGGTAAAATCAAAAGCGGCGGAAGAAGCCGTAAAACGTGCCATGATGAAGATTAAGGGTGCTTATTCCCTCATCGTCATGTCCCCCAGAAAATTAATGGGAGCAAGGGATCCATACGGATTTCGGCCTCTTTGCATCGGTAAAAGGGATCATGCATACATTCTGGCAAGCGAGACCTGCGCTCTTGATACAGTGGGGGCAGAATTTGTCCGGGATGTTCTTCCGGGAGAAATAGTAACCATCACCAAAGACGGCATACAATCGGATACCAGTATGTGTCTTCCCAAAGAACAGGAAGCCAGATGTATTTTTGAATATATTTATTTTGCAAGACCGGACAGCAGGATTGACGGAGTCAGCGTTTATCATTCCAGAATCCTTGCGGGTAAATTTCTTGCAATCGATTCACCGGTAGAAGCCGACCTTGTGGTAGGCGTGCCGGAATCAGGCAATGCAGCGGCACTGGGGTATTCCCTCCAATCCGGTATACCATATGGAACCGCTTTTGTAAAAAACGGATACGTGGGACGAACCTTTATCAAGCCAAAGCAGAGCAGCCGTGAGTCCAGCGTCCGTGTGAAATTAAATGTGCTAAAAGAGGCTGTAAAAGGAAAGCGGGTTGTCATGATCGATGATTCCATCGTTCGGGGAACCACAAGCGACCGGATTGTAAGCATGCTAAAAGAAGCAGGAGCGGCAGAGGTACACGTAAGAGTCAGCTCGCCTCCGTTTTTATGGCCATGTTACTTTGGAACAGATGTACCGGCAAGGGAACAGCTCATCGCCTAGAACCGTACCGTGGAAGAAATCAGACAGGTGATCGGTGCAGATTCACTGGCTTATCTGGCTGTCAGACGGTTGGGTGAAATGATCGGAAACCGCCCGATCTGTAAAGGATGCTTCACAGGAGAATATCCAATGGAGCCCCCCACAGAAGACATCCGCGGCGAATACACGAAATAGGGTAACCGCATCTTATGATGCTTAAACACAGATAAATAATAAAGATAATAGAGGAGATATAAAATGAGTACAGACAGATATCAAAGTCCGTTATCGGAACGTTATGCAAGCAGGGAAATGCAGTATATTTTTTCACCGGATATGAAATTCCGCACATGGAGAAAATTATGGATTGCACTGGCTGAAACAGAAAAAGAATTAGGGTTAAATATTACAGAGGAGCAGATCGAAGAATTAAAAGCTCATGCTGATGATATTAATTATGATGTGGCAAAAGAAAGAGAAAAAGTAGTACGTCATGATGTTATGTCCCATGTGTATGCATACGGCGTACAATGTCCCAAGGCAAAGGGAATTATCCATTTAGGAGCTACCTCCTGTTATGTGGGAGATAATACGGACATTATCGTAATGACAGAAGCATTAAAGTTAGTAAAGAGAAAATTAGTCAATGTTATTGCAGAGCTGGCTAGCTTTGCAAATGAATATAAATCCCTTCCCACACTGGCATTTACACATTTTCAGCCTGCACAGCCTACAACGGTTGGTAAACGTGCCACACTTTGGATGCAGGAATTTATGCTGGATTTAGAAGATCTGGATTATGTGATTTCTACGATGAAACTTCTGGGGTCCAAAGGAACAACCGGTACCCAGGCAAGCTTCCTGGAACTGTTTGACGGAAATCAGGAAACAATTGATCAGATTGATCCTATGATTGCATCCAAAATGGGATTCAAAGAATGCTATGCAGTATCCGGGCAGACATATTCCCGTAAAGTAGATACCAGAGTGGTAAACGTATTGGCTGGCATTGCGGCAAGTGCCCATAAATTCTCCAACGATATCCGTCTGCTTCAGCATTTAAAAGAAGTAGAAGAGCCATTTGAAAAGTCACAGATTGGTTCCTCAGCAATGGCATACAAGAGAAATCCAATGAGAAGTGAGCGTATTGCTTCTCTGTCCAGATTCGTTATGGCAGATGCATTAAATCCTGCAATTACTTCAGCGACACAGTGGTTTGAAAGAACCCTGGATGATTCCGCGAATAAACGCCTTTCTGTTCCGGAGGGATTCCTGGCAGTTGACGGTATCCTGGATCTGTGCCTGAACGTGGTAGACGGACTTGTGGTTTATCCAAAAGTAATCGAAAAGCGCCTGATGTCAGAACTGCCGTTTATGGCAACGGAGAATATCATGATGGATGCGGTAAAAGCCGGTGGCGACAGACAGGAACTCCACGAAAAAATCCGAGAACTTTCCATGGAAGCAGGAAAGAATGTCAAAGTGGAAGGTAAGGATAATAACCTTTTAGAACTGATTGCAGCAGATCCTGCATTCAACATGTCTCTGGAAGAATTGAAGAAGACCATGGATCCATCTAAATATGTGGGACGCGCTCCATTACAGGTAGATAATTTCCTTACAAAAAATGTAAAAGCTATTTTAGAAGAGAATAAAGAAATTCTGGGTATGAAAGCAGAAATTAACGTATAATATAAGCAAACGTAAATATAAGCAGATGAAATGCCCTGGGGGCCGTCGTACATATGTTTAGTACAGCATTGCACAGTTAAATGTGCGGTGCTGCACTGGTGCGGCGGCTTTTTTAAAATTTTACCCCACTATGAATTAAAAAAATGCAGTCACAGTTCAGCCAGGACTGCCCAGTCCGTACGAAAACCTGGGCTTGACGGCATCCAGCCTTTCGCCGAAGGTGATTTTAATGGGTTGGATGCGTAATAGTTCAACAGGGATGAACTGTTACAAAATTCAGGCAGATTCGTCATGTATGTGTGTAATATGTATAAAAAACAGGAGAGAAGAGATGATAGAAAAAGAAAACAAAACAATCAATAATCCGCAGGACAGAGAAGGAAACAAAGTGAAAAGTAAAAGAGAAAACGGAACAGAAAATAACAGAGGAAATCCGGCGGCATTGCTGCCCATTGGAGTTTTCTTAATCATATTTATCGGGATGGGAAGTGTGACCGGGGATTTTTACAGTATGCCGGCAATCGTAGGATTTTTGATTGCCCTTTTAGTTGCATTTGCCCAGAACCGGAAACTGCCCTATGCAGATAAAATCAGTGTGATCACAAAAGGAATCGGAGAGGAAAACATTGTTACCATGTGCCTGATCTTTCTGGTGGCAGGCGGTTTCTCAGGTGCCGTTAAGGCAGCCGGAGGTGTAGAGAGCACGGTAAATCTGGGATTGTCTATTCTTCCCTCCAATATAGCCGTTGTAGGATTGTTTTTGATCGGCTGCTTTATATCCATTTCCATGGGCACTTCCATGGGAACTATCGCAGCGATGGCACCAATCGGTGTGGGGATCAGTGATAAAACCGGCATTGCCCTTCCGATCTGTATCGGAGCGGTGGTATGCGGCGCTATGTTCGGGGACAACCTTTCCATGATTTCAGATACTACAATCGCTGCGGTTCGTACCCAGGGATGTGAGATGAAGGATAAATTTAAAGAAAATTTCTTTATCGTTCTTCCGGCTGCAATTATTACCATGGTTTTATTTCTGGTTATTGCAGGTACAGGGGGAAAGCAGCATTTTGGCAATCTGGAATTTGATATTTTAAAAGTAGCTCCTTATCTGGTGGTTTTAATCGGCGCCCTGATCGGTTTAAATGTATTCGTGGTTTTAATCAGCGGAATCGTACTGTCTCTGGTAGTGGGCGTGGGTACCGGTACCATACTCATCGGAGATATCTTCAAGGTGGTAGGGGAAGGTGTTACCGGCATGTATGATATTACGGTAATTTCCTTAATCGTAGCCTGTATTGTGGCATTGGTGAAGGCACATGGAGGAATCGATTATATCCTGTATGTAATTAAGAAAAGCATCCGCGGTGAAAAGGGCGGAGAATTTGGCATTGCATTTCTGGCTGCAGCAGTGGATGCATGTACCGCCAATAATACGGTGGCAATTGTAATGGCTGGTCCTATTGCAAAGGAAATTAGTGAAGAGTATCATATTACGCCCAGAAGAAGTGCTTCCCTGCTGGATATCTTTGCTTCGGTAGGACAAGGGCTGATTCCCTATGGAGCGCAGCTATTGTCAGCGGCAAGCTTATCCGCACTTACGCCATTTCAGATTATGCCATATCTTTTTTATCCTATACTGATGGGGGTCAGTGCCATTATCTTTATTATTTTCCGAAAAGGAACGAACCGCTGAGAGGAGTTCCATGAATATAAACTTAGAATACTATAGGATTTTTTATTATGTTGGCAGGCTGGGCGGCATAACGCTGGCAGCAGAAGAACTTTCCATTACCCAGCCGGCGGTCAGCCAGGCTATCAAACAGCTGGAAAAACAGCTGGGCATAACCCTGTTCGTAAGAACCGGGAAAGGTGTGAGGCTGACGTCGGCAGGAGAAATGCTCTGTTCCTACGTCGCCAGAGGGTATGAATATATGATGCTGGGAGAGAGCAAGCTTCGGGACATGCAGAACATGGAAACCGGGGAGATACGCATTGGTGCCAGTGACATGACCCTCCAGTTCTATCTGCTGCCTTATCTTCAGCAGTTTCACGAGGAATACCCGAAAGTAAAGCTTACCGTGACAAACGGACCGACGCCGGAGACCCTGCGC
>OJJZ01000338.1_pt1 | contig 11966 bp, 9 predicted proteins | sample 1596481 | NCBI WGS metagenome assembly OJJZ01 (sample SAMEA4350110, study PRJEB24818) | metagenome | biome: human; feature: gut; material: faeces | place: Denmark | collected 2013-09 | reverse complement strand
GTCTGGAATCGCGCTCTTTACACTGGCGCCTCTCTTTAATCAGGATATTAAGGTCAGTCTTGACGATTTCGCCATTGTATCCGGCATGGTATCTGAGGATTTTGTACTCTGTGTGAACCCGGAGAAGAGCGGCATCCATAACTGGGAGGAATTGAAGGCCTATGGAGAGAAGGAGCGGATTCTGTTCGGCTCCAATACACCTGGAGGAACGACTCATATGCTGGGCATGGCGCTGTTCGGAGAAGCGGGCTTAAACGCGGAGGCCGTGACATCGGACGGAACAAATAAGGATATGTTGGCCCTGACCTCCGGTGACGTAGTCTGCGCCATCGGCAATGCCAGCGCCTGTCAGCAGTTTATCGAAGAGGGGACGGCCGTTCCCATCGTGGTATTTTCAGCGGACGCTTATGAAGGATTCGAAGGTTTTGCCGTTCCGTCTGTCGTGGATTTGGGATATGATATTCAGTTCAAATCCTGCAACTTCCTGATGGCGAAAAAGGGAGCGGATCAGGCGGCTCTGGATCAGATTCATGACATGATTCAGGCCTATACGGAAACAGAGGAATGTAAGAAACTGGCCGAGAGTGCAAAATACGTCCCGGATATTGCCGACGGAGAGACCGTCCGTGCCATGATTGAGGATTCCGCAAAAATGTGCCAGGAAATCTACGAAAAGTATTATCACTAATAAGGCGGGGAGAAAGCGATATGAAAGTGAAGTACAGGACAAATCTATGGGCCGGAATTGTAAGCGTGATCTTCGGCCTGGCAGTCCTCTGGCTGATTCCGGCTCAGATAGGTACAGAATATTCGTCAGGAAACAGCCTGACTTCCAGGGCCGTTCCAGGCGGAGCAGCCATTCTGTTTATCGTATGCGGCGCGGCGCTGATCGTCCAGAGCCTCATTTTAAAGAAGGACACGGTCCGGGAACTGAATCTGGCAAAAGAAGGCAAGGCGTTCCTTTACATGGCGGTGTTTGGGATCTATGTGATCCTGTTTGACTACAGCTTTATTTTGGCTTCCATATTCCTGGGAGCCGCAACCCTGCTTTTTACAAGGAGTAAGAAGAAGCTGTATTATATGATCGTAATTATCACGGTTTTCGTCCTGTATCTGCTGTTTACGCAGGTACTTCACGTGAGACTGAAGTAGGAGGCCGCAAATGAAGGAAATTATATTTCAGGCACTGCCCCAGCTGTTTACTCTGGAGAACTTTGTATTTGTAAACCTGGGGATTTTTATCGGAATCATTTTCGGCTCCATACCAGGGCTGAATGGCAATCTGGCCATTACCGTTCTGATTCCATTTACGTTTAAATTAGGCAGTGTTCCAGCCCTGCTGATGCTGACTGCCATCTTTTTCGGCTCGAATTTCGGAGGCTCCATAACGGCGATTCTGATCAATACGCCGGGAACGAACGCAGCGGCAGCCACCCTGCTGGACGGATATCCCCTGTCGAAAAAGGGAAAGACCAGGAAGGCCCTGGACATGGCCCTGGCGGCGTCCACTTTTGGCGGACTGGTGAGTGCGTTGTGCCTCCTGTTTTTCGCGCCGCAGATCAGCAAAATCGCCATCCATTTCGGAGCACCGGAGTACTTTGCACTGGCGGTGTTCGGGCTGTCCGTTATCGCTTCAGTCAGCGGAAGAAGCATCTTAAAGGGTGTGATCAGCGGGGCTTTCGGCGTACTGATCGCCACGGTGGGAATCGATGCTGTCAGCGGCGTCACCCGTTTTACCTTTGGCAGTCTACAGATGTATAACGGAATCAAAATGCTGGCCGTTTTACTGGGCGTTTACGCGATTGCACAGATGATCAGCCGTGTAAACGGCACGGAAGAAGAGGAAGCGGGCACAGAACTGAAGAAGGCAGATCCCTCGGACCGCCTGACGCTTGGCGAATTAAAGAGTACCGTTCCCACTATGCTGAAATCCTCCGCGATCGGAGCGTTTATCGGAGCCATTCCGGGCACGGGCGGGGCGATCGCCTCCTATATCGCTTATAATGAGGCCAAACGCTGCGCAAAATCGGAAGAGAAGTTTGGTGAGGGAGAATTAAAGGGAATCGCCGCGCCGGAGTCCGCCAACAACGGGGCGACCGCGGCCACGCTGATTCCGCTGCTTACACTGGGAATTCCGGGAGATGCGGTGGCAGCCACGCTGTTGGGCGCATTTACCATGCATGGTCTGGTGGTTGGTCCGAAGCTGTTTTCCACTTCGGGTCCGGTCGTTTATGCCATTTTGATCGGATGTGTGATTTCTCAGATTGTGATGTTCTTACAGGGAAAATATCTGCTTCCCCTGTTCGTAAAAATCACACACATTCCGCAGGAGCTTCTGACGGCGCTTCTGGTTGTTATCTGCTGTACGGGAGCATTTTCACTGGCGAATTCTTCCTTTGACGTGAGGGTCATGCTGATTTTCGGCTGTATCGCTTATTTCATGCAGAAGGTGGAACTGCCTCCCGTTCCGATTATTCTCGGAATCGTTCTTGGCCCCATCGCAGAGGCCAACTTAAGAAATTCCCTGGTCCTTTCAGACGGCTCCTGGACCATATTCTTTAAACGCCCAATCTGTCTGGCGTTTATTATTCTGACCTTTGTTCTGATCTGGCTTTTAAAGAAGAACGACAAAAAGCAGCGGAGCATGGAAGCAGAATTTCTGAAAAAATACGGAGAAAATACGGAGAAGTAAGGAAAGGAACCACTATGCATTACAAAAAACTATGGACGGATTTACACAGCAATATTCATCACAATCAGATGGGAGAACTGAACCAATGGATAGAACACGCCAAAAAGACTGTTGATTTCTGGCCGGTCGCCTACTATCCCTTTTATATGAAGCGTACCGAAACGGGGGCAGGCCTGGAGGATTTATATGACAGGGAACAGATTGAACAGGACTGGGAACAGCTCCGCGAGGCGGTAAAACAGCAAAACGAAGCCGGTTATCCGATGTTTATGGGCTATGAGTGGCAGGGCTCCGGAGAAGACGGAGACCATAATGTGTTCTTTCTGGATAATGAGCAGCCGATGCTCCATCCCATGCGGTACGAGGAACTCTATCAGGCGTATAAGGACAGGTCGGCGATAGCCATCCCCCACCATGTGGCCTACCAGCTGGGCAGCAGGGGAAAAAACTGGGAGACGCACCGGGAAGCTTTCTCTCCCTTTGCTGAGATCTATTCCAGCCATGGCTGCAGTGAAAATGATACAGGCCCTTTTGATATGGAGCGCCATCTCCACATGGGGCCGAGAACCGGAGAGACCTGCTATGAGAGGGGGATCGAGAAGGGGTATCTGGTCGGTATGATTGCCTCTGGAGACAACCACAACGTACCGGCAGTTCACGATCATGGAACCATGTGCGTGCTGGCAGCGGACGGCTCAAAGGAGGCGATCTGGGAAGGCCTGTTAAACCGCCGGGTATATGGCGTCAGCAGAAGCCGTATGGATATTGACTTTACCATAAACGGAAGCCCGATGGGGTCTGTGGTGAAGCCGGGAGAGGGGACGCTTTCATTTGCCATTGAGGCGGCGGACGCCATTGACCGGGTAGAGATCCTTCGGGACAATGTTCTGGATACCATGGCGGTTCATGCGGGAACCTGGGAAGAGACTGAGTATACCGGCGTAAGAAAGTATAAGTTTGCAGTGGAGTTTGGCTGGGGGCCGAATCCCAAGTTTTATAAGGACCGTCTGACGAAAACATGGGATGGGTCTCTGGAGGTTCCGGGCCGTCTCTGCTCGGTGCAGAAATGCTTTAACAGCTTTGGTCAGGAGCTCTGCAATGTGACTGAGAAATCCTGTGAATTCCATATGACTACCTATATGAGCACCACCACAGGCCACTGGATGGGACCGAGTACAGTTGTAAAGGAAGGCTTTGTATTTGAAGTGGAGGGAAAGCCGGAGGATGAGATCGTGCTGAAGGTGGACCGCTACGTCTACCGCTTTACGCTTAAGGAATTGATGAAATCCTCGAGAATTCTTGCCCAGTATCAGGAGAGCATGGATCTGGCCGCAGAGGTCTTTGGAAATGTGGAACACTACCGCGATGATTTCTACTGGCACAACGCCTATAAGACCAGAATTCGTCAGGCAGTGCCGGAAGAGGCGTATACGATGAAGTATGAAAAGAAGGTGACACTGGAGGCGGGAAGCTGCTACCGGCTCCGGGTACACTTGAGAAATGGAGACACCGCCTGGGTTTCCCCGATTTTTGTGCGGGAATAACAGATAAAAAGAGTTCCTAAGAGTGAAGGCGGATTCCTGGAAATGGAATCGTGAGAGTGGCATTCACTTTTCGGGACTCTTTCTTATTAGTATGTAAACTTAAAATGTAAATTTAATGGCGCAGAATGGAATACCACTCTGCGCCGTCTGATTACCGGTTGGCTGATTTTAATTCATTATGGTTCGTCTGCCGTGTCTTCCACAATGGTAGTGGATTCCTCTGCGGCAAATTTCTTCAGTGCATCTCCGGTTCCCTCATATATCTCTTCGACTTCTTCTGAGTCTGCTTCTTTATCTTCTGTATCTGCGGCCTGCTCCGGTTCTTCTTTGAACCCTTCTGTGGCGCCGGCTGCGTAGTCGAGCCCGCCGTCTTCGGTAATATCTTCTTCTTCCTCGTCGTCCTCTGAACGGTCCATAGCGGAATCAAGCATATCCTTGGCAGTGTCGGCAACTGCGGAAGCGGCTTCCCTGGCCGTACTGTTCACAATGCTGGCTGCGTCTTTCACGAGGTTCTTCGCGGCAGAAGCTGCATCCTTGGCTGCGTCGGCCATATCGGCTGCGGCTACCTTGAATTCGTCTTTGTCTGCGTGAAGGGATACGTAGTTCCTGTTCATTGTGCTGTCAATCTTGGAAATGTCATCATTCCCGTCATCTTCAAAATCATGAAAATCTTCTTCCAGTTCTTTATGGAAAGATTTATATTTCGTAAAATAAGAGATACCGGCCGCAACGGCACCCGCGATGGTGGCGAAAGCCACTAATTTCCCAAAACCATTACCCTTTTTTGCCATGTGAAACACTCCTTTCATTTGATTCTTATTGTAATACTTATAAAGAAAAAAATAAAGGTATATAATAAGAAAATTTCTATAAACTATGTAGGAACGGGAAAATGCTCTCAGTTATGGAATGAAATTGTAAAAAAAATATAAAATTAGCACTCAACTATTGACAGTGCTAATAATGAGTGATATAACTTAGTATGTGAATAAAAGAAGTTTCCATTGCGAAACAAAAAGAAAGAATCAATAGAAACAGTATGAGGAGGAATTGCAATGAAATTAGTACCATTATTTGACAGGGTAGTATTAAAACCATTGGTTGCAGAGGAAACGACGAAATCCGGTATCGTTTTACCGGGTCAGGCAAAAGAAAAACCGCAGCAGGCGGAAGTAATCGCAGTTGGACCAGGCGGCCTGGTTGATGGCAAGGAAGTAACCATGCAGGTAAAGGTCGGCGATAAAGTAATCTTTTCCAAGTATTCAGGAACCGAAGTGGAAGGCGAAAGCGAAAATGACAAGCTGGTTATCGTAAAGCAGAACGATATCCTGGCTGTGATCGAATAAACCGTATCCCTAAGGCAATACCGAAATCATAACAAAAACGATAGATAGAAAGAAACTGGAGGAATGAAATCATGGCAAAGCAGATTAAATATGGTGTAGACGCCAGAAAAGCACTGGAAGCCGGCGTAAATCAGTTAGCAGACACAGTTCGTGTAACATTGGGACCGAAAGGAAGAAACGTTGTTCTTGACAAATCCTTTGGCGCTCCGCTGATCACTAATGATGGTGTGACCATTGCAAAAGAGATCGAGCTGGAAGATCCATATGAGAACATGGGCGCACAGCTTGTGAAAGAAGTTGCGACAAAGACCAACGACGTAGCTGGTGATGGTACTACTACAGCGACGGTGCTGGCCCAGGCGATGATCAATGAAGGCATGAAGAACGTTGCTGCAGGCGCTAACCCGATCGTTTTAAGAAAGGGTATGAGAAAAGCTACTGAGGCAGCTGTAGAAGCGATTGCAAAGATGAGCGAGCCGATTAAGGGCAAAGCTTCTATCGCGAGAGTAGCGGCGATCTCCGCAGCAGATGATGGAGTCGGCGAGATGGTAGCCGATGCGATGGAGAAGGTTTCCAACAACGGTGTCATCACCATTGAAGAATCCAAGACCATGAAGACTGAGTTAGACTTAGTAGAAGGTATGCAGTTTGACAGAGGATACGTTTCCGCTTATATGTGCACTGACATGGAGAAGATGGAAGCCAACTTAGACGATCCGTATATCCTCATTACAGATAAGAAGATTTCCAACATTCAGGAGATTCTTCCATTATTAGAGCAGGTTGTACAGTCCGGCGCAAGACTCTTAATCATTGCAGAGGACATCGAGGGCGAGGCTCTGACCACATTAATCGTAAACAAATTAAGAGGTACCTTCAATGTAGTAGCAGTTAAGGCTCCTGGCTACGGCGACAGAAGAAAAGAGATGCTTCAGGATATCGCTATCTTAACAGGCGGCAAGGTAATTTCCGAAGAGTTAGGCTATGAATTAAAGAGCACCACAATGGATATGCTTGGACGTGCAAAATCCGTTAAGGTTCAGAAGGAAAATACCATTATCGTGGACGGCGAAGGCAGCAGAGACGAGATCGAAGCAAGAATCGGCCAGATCAAGGGTCAGATTGAAGAGACCACATCTGATTTTGATAAAGAAAAATTACAGGAAAGACTTGCGAAGTTATCCGGCGGTGTCGCTGTTATCCGCGTAGGTGCGGCTACCGAGACCGAGATGAAGGAAGCAAAGCTTCGTATGGAAGATGCTTTATCCGCAGCAAGAGCAGCCGTAGAAGAGGGCGTTATCGCCGGCGGCGGTTCCGCTTATATCCATGCTATGAAGGACGTTCAGAAAGTAATTGACAGTCTGGATGGCGAAGAAAAGACAGGTGCAAAGATTATCTTTAAGGCTCTGGAGGCTCCGTTATACCACATTGTGGCAAATGCAGGTCTGGAAGGCGCCGTTATTATCAGCAAGGTAAAAGAGGCTCCGGTTGGCACAGGCTTTGATGCTTATAAGGAAGAATATGTAGACATGATCGAGGCTGGTATCCTGGATCCGACCAAGGTTACGAGAAGCGCATTACAGAATGCGAACAGTGTTGCATCTACCTTATTGACAACTGAATCCGTTGTTGCTAATATAAAAGAAAAAACACCTGCAGCTCCGGCTCCAGGCGGAATGGATATGATGTAATAACGGAAGCAAAAGCGACGCATGCGTAATGAAAAGAGGGTTTGCAGTGCTTGCATTGCAGATCCTCTTTATTTTGTTTCATAGGAATGTTCAGCCTGTGATACAAAAACCCTCCGGGTGATGCAGACTACGCGCTAAGAAAATATGGCTGCTGAAGCGACCGCGCTCCGGCGCGAGTCCGGCTTGCCGGATTCTTTGTTCAGGAAAGTACAGCCTGTAAGATCATCGCCCTCCGGGGATGCGGACCGTGAACTATATCATCTCCCTTCACAGAAGAAAGGACATCAGTCTATGAATGAAATGTATGCAGAATGGCTCGTAAAACGAAAAGCACCAGCTTATATGATGCTTGTCAAGGTATTGATGGTTCTGGTATGTGTGGTGGCATTCTTTATTGCTGTATCCCCGCTGCTCGGAATTTTCGGAATCTTGGTTCTCTTTGCGGCAGCAGCGGCAGCCTACTTTGTCTTCCGCAACAGCGAAGTCGAATTTGAGTACCTCTATGTAAGCAATCAGCTGACGATTGACCGGATTTACGGAAAGACCAAGAGAAAAAAAGCCTGGGAAGGTTCCATGGATGAGATTCAGATCGTTGCGCCTACTGGTTCCACGGAAGCGAAAGATCACGAGACAAATAATATGAAGGTTCTGGATTTCTCTTCTCACACCCCGGACGCCAAGACATTTACATTGATCAGCCAGTCCGGCAGTGAATCCATGAAGATTATTTTCGAGCCGAACGATAAGCTTCTTCACTGCATGAAGATGACGGCTCCACGGAAGATCGTGGACCGCGTTTAAGGAGATGCCTGGAACGTCGTTTGAGGATTTGTTTCAGGATAAGATTTATAAGGGTAAAAGGAAAAGGACAGATACATGATGTGGATTAGGACGCGGAGTGTGTTTGGCCTTTTTTTGTGGTCTTTGGGAATGGGGGAGGAGAAGTGAAGCTAAAATGGCTGGATTGGTGAAGGGGATAATATTTACGGACGAATTAAGCGTAGATGATTTGTAAAAAGTATGTATTGATAAGGCGTATGGGAGATTTTTATAGGAATTTTTGTAAAACCTAACATCGATGCTTGACAGGTGTAATTCGAATATAGTAAGATAGAAAACAAGTTCCACAGCATTTTCTTGCCTGTGAAATTCTAAAATTCTTTGTTTCAATGCGGTTCCCGCAAAAAAATCCTATGTTTAGCTTCAGGAGAGTTGGTGATGTGTATGATTGATTGAGAAAAAGTCTTGTAATGGCAAAGCTTTTACAGTATAATAAAAACATCTGAATGACGTAAAAACTAAAGATAGGAGGAGTGAAATGACAATAGATGAAAAGTTGGATTTACTCTGTGGAAATGTTCAGAGTATAAATGATAATGTAATTGTGATGAAAAATGATATGGCTGTGATGAAGGGCGATATCGTGGAATTAAAAGGCGATGTAGCAGAGCTGAAGAGCGATATGGCTGAGGTAAAGAGCGATATCGTGGAGTTAAAGAACGATATGGCTGTGGTAAAGAGCGATATCGTAGAATTAAAGAGCGATATGACTGTGGTAAAGAGTGATATCGTGGAATTAAAGAGTGATATGGCTGAGGTAAAGAGCGATATCGTGGAATTGAAGAGCGATATGACTGTGGTAAAGAGTGATATCGTGGAATTAAAGAGTGATATGGCTGAGGTAAAGAGCGATATCGTAGAATTAAAGAGCGATATGACTGTGGTAAAGAGTGATATCGTGGAATTAAAGAGTGATATGGCTGTGGTAAAGAGCGATATTGTAGAATTAAAGAGCGATATGACTGTGGTAAAGAGCGATATCGTGGAATTAAAGAGCGATATGGCTGTGGTAAAGAGCGATATCGTAGAATTAAAGAGCGATATTGTAGAATTAAAGAGCGATATGACCGTGGTAAAGACTGATATCATAGACCTGAGAAATGATATGAACACCATGGAAGGCAGAATTGATGCTAAGATGGAACAGTTAAATGAAAATGTGAAGGGGATTCGTTTTACCATTGAAAATGAAATCCGCCCAAGTATTGCTCTTATTGCAGAATCACATTTCATTCTGAACAGAAAACTGGATGAGGCGATAAGAGTAGCGGGAAGTATCGAAATGACAAGAATTCGAGTCAGCATACTGGAAGATGATGTAAAGAAGCTGAAAAGAGCAGTAAATATGTGATCTATATCATAAGATACGAGAAATTAGTAGATTATGAAGAGAATATCAGTTATACAACAGAGCTTACTATAATTAGAAAAGAAAACAGTAAATAAATGAATGCAGCTTACTTCGACAAATGTGCCGAAATAGGCTGCATTTTTGATTATAAGCTTCTATTTTTAATTTGGATCTTAAAGGCATAAAATAAAGACCAGCAATATACAATAACAAAAGATTTCTAAATAAATCAGATACAAATCATAAATAATAAAATGTTATTATGTGTTAACATTTACTGATATATAAATAAAGGTGATGGAATATAGATCGAATGTGCTAACAGCATTTCCTATAATTTCATAGATACAAACCAAGAGTAAGTAAGACAGCTTGACAGGCCCCATATTAACATATAAAGTATAAGAAACATATCGTTTCAAAATCAGGTGAGACGGCCAAATAAATCCAAGTCGAACGGCAGAAGGAGCTCTACATGAAAAAGCTAAGAAGTCCCTTGTTATCGGTGCTCGTAATTTACATACTGTGTTTTATCTTTCGAATGATAGAATACTTTATGATTCGTACAGATCAGACCTTATTGGGAGAAGCGATCATACATAAGATTGCTGGCATCATAATTCTCTGGATTGCAATAAAAATGCTATCTACTGATTTCGAGCTTATTGGATTTAAGCGTAAAGGTATATTCAAAAATTTTGCATTCGGTTTACTGTTTGGTATTTCTGTGTTTGCGGCCGTATATGGGGCAGAAATCCTGATTGCAGTTTCGCAGGGGAATTTCCAGTCCCTTCAATTTTATGTCAGCAGCTATGCTGTGGATAAAAATATAGGAAATCAGACCGGTATCCTGTTCTTCCTTATTTGTATTGTTGGTAACATCGTTAATGTACTGATGGAGGAAGGCGTATATCGAGGACTTTTTCAAAAAATTCTTCAACAGAAATACAAATTTATTGCAGCAGCAATTATTTGCTCCATTTTATTTGGTGCGTGGCACGTCATAGGTCCGATTCGCAATTATTATGACGGTTTGAGCAGCATGGGAGGGATGGCGGCCAACATTTTCATGTTGGTAATCACAAGCAGTCTTGTTGGTTTTAAAGCGGCTATGATAACGAAATTAACCGGCTCACTTTACATGGCTATGGGGGATCATTTTGTCAATAATACAATCGTAAATATTTTACACGTTACTTCCTATACAGGCGCTGATGAATTGATGTTTGTGCGAATCACAATTGCTCAAAGTCTCTCATTTCTGTTGGTTCTTATTTTCTATATCTGGAAACAGAAGAAGACTGATTCAGACAGTTCTCCCTCCGGAAATTAGTCAGCCGTATCGAATCGGGAATGGCATCATTAAACGATAAATTTTGAATGCGGGCAGTGCATTTGTTTACATACTTATGCATTGCCCGCTTGATGATCATGCTCATTCGGACAGGAAGAATTTATCTTGTTTTTTCCCTGGCTTCTATGAGCTGAATATAGTTTTTCTTATATAGGGAAACAAATATTGTTGAAACATGTTTAAAGCGTGGTCGCTAGAAACGTAAATGCAGGTAAAATACAAGGGGTCTGGAATTAGCATAGAAGATATAAAGCCACACAAAAAAATTAATCATTAATAACATACAGCTTAAAGTAAAAACAAAGGGCTTAACAAAAGAAATATAAAGTATTCCTTACAAACTCCCAAATAATGTAAATTTATAAGCCGCGATGAATATATTAAATACGCTGGAAATTATGTCTTTCACACACGGAAAACAGATTGAAATTGTCCGTTGACAAGTGACGCAAAATTTGTTAAACTATGTAACTAACAAGCAAAAATATATTAGTTACATTAATAAAAAGGACAAGAAAGAGAGGAAAAATTAATGGGTACAATTATTGGCGACGGCATTACTTTTGACGACGTACTTTTAGTTCCAGCTTATTCAGAAGTAATTCCCAATCAGGTTGATTTGACGACCTACCTCACGAAGACCATCAAGCTGAACATTCCCCTGATGAGTGCTGGTATGGATACGGTTACCGAGCACCGTATGGCAATTGCCATGGCAAGACAGGGAGGTATCGGTATTATCCACAAGAACATGTCGATTCAGGCGCAGGCAGATGAGGTTGATAAGGTAAAGAGGTCGGAGAATGGCGTCATTACGGATCCATTTTATCTTTCCCCAGAACATACATTAAAGGATGCGGACGAGCTGATGGCGAAGTTCCGTATTTCTGGTGTGCCGATTACAGAAGGCAAAAAGCTGGTTGGTATCATTACCAACCGTGATTTAAAATTTGAGGAAGATTTTTCCCGCAAAATTAAAGAGTGTATGACTTCCAAAAACCTGGTGACGGCGAAGGAAGGCATTACCATGACAGAAGCGAAGAAGATTCTTGCCAAGGCGAGAGTGGAAAAGCTTCCGATTGTTGATGATGATTTTAATTTAAAGGGACTCATTACAATTAAGGATATTGAAAAGCAGATCAAATATC
>OJJZ01000326.1_pt1 | contig 12204 bp, 9 predicted proteins | sample 1596481 | NCBI WGS metagenome assembly OJJZ01 (sample SAMEA4350110, study PRJEB24818) | metagenome | biome: human; feature: gut; material: faeces | place: Denmark | collected 2013-09 | reverse complement strand
GTGCAGATGCATCGCTGATTAAATGGAAGGGGAAAGAAGCGGTCCTGCTTTGCTGCCATGATATTACAAAATATAAGATAAACAGTTGATATAGAAAAACCAGCATCGGAGCGATATGTCCGGGCTGGTTTTTCTTTTGTTTTAAGCATTAAACATAATTCGTTCACTGCTGAATGCTTTTGCAATAATAGCAGTTACGGCACCGCCCACCAGAACGGTAATGCCAAGGGTCATGGCAAAGTGAAGTACGGTTAATTCTCTGGTGAAAATTTCCCCAAGTGCAATGCTGCAGTTATAGATCGGTATCAGGTATTCGTAAGTCGAATGTCCTGAGGAAGGGGAAATCATGGTGAACATTCCTGCAACAATAACAATGATGTATAAAGGTGTTACGTAAGATGCAGCTTCTTTAACCGTTCGGGCGAATACCGATACAATACCCACCAGTGCCACATATAAAAATGCGAGAGCAATAATAATTGCTGCCATCATAAGAATCTGACCTGGGGTAAAGGTAACGCTCATATTTTCTGCACCCATAGAAGACATTGTTTTAGGGAGTGAAACCGTTAAAGCGATAATATATACGGAAGCAGACATAATGGACAGCGTCATCAGTGCCAGCAGTTTTCCAAGAGCGATATCAAATCGGCTGATTGGCGTAACCAGCATGCTTGCCAGAGTACCACGTTCCTTTTCTCCGGTAATGGAATCCGTACCAAGTGACATGGTACCTGCAAATAAAAGAATGGTTACCAGGTAAGGCAGCAGCATGGCAAGGAACTGGCCGGAGGCTTTTGCATCATCCTGAATTATGGAGTTCTGATTCGTATTGTCAATTGTAAATATGGTCAGTACATCCAGGTTGCCCAGACGGTCAGCTAATAATGCTTTTTGATAGCCGTTCAGAGAAGTCATAAACGCATCGTGGGCATGCTGGGAGTAATTTTCCGATGGGTTGTAGAATGTCTGGATGTCAGGAATCGGATCCCCGTCTTTGTAGTCTGCTATCTGCTGGCTGAAATCCGCAGGGAAGACAACCAGAAGATCCACAGTTCCGTTATAAATGCCGTCTTTTGCTCCATCTAAAGACTCATCTGCCTGCAAATAGGTAATATTAGCTTTCCCGAAGAAATCTTCCATATGTTCCTTCATATCTGCCGGTGCATTCTGAACAGAAACGATGGGGATGTGTTCTTTGGTATTCTGGGATTCTTTATTGCCCAGATAACCCATCAGGCTGTATATTCCAACCATAAGAACTACCGGAAGGATAAAGAGTGAAAATATCATCTTGGAGTCTTTAAAGACACGTTTTAATTCTTTGCAATAAATTGCTTTTGTTCCGTTCATGGTTATACCACCTTTCCATAAGTCTGGTACAGTTTAAAGAAAGCATCCTCCAGATCATCGCATTCAGTACGGTCTAAAATATCTTCCAGTGTACCCTCTATTTTTAATTCTCCGTCAATAATAATAGCAATTCGGTCGCAGAGCTTTTCAGCTTCTGACATAATATGGGTAGACATAATAATTAATTTACCTTCTGTTTTGAGCTTCTGAAGGTAATCCGTAACTGCACGTGCTGTAATAATGTCCAGACCTGTAGTAGGTTCATCAAATATAATTACCTTGGGGTCGTGGATTAAACTTACCGCAATGGCGGCTTTCTGCTTCATACCGGTGGACAGTTCCTCTATTTTTTTATCTTCAAATTCCTTAATTCCAAAATGCTTAAAAAGCTCATCCCGACGCTGATTGATGGTTTCCTCGGAGAGGCCATGCAGCTTCCCGAAAAATCCCATGAGATATTTGGGTGAAAACTGAGGATCCAGTTTGATTTCATTGGTTAAAAATCCGATGTTTTCACGAACCTTGGCGGAATCCTTTACTGTGTCGTATCCACAGACAGATATGCTTCCGCTGGTGGGCTTCAGCAGGGTAGCCATACAACGAAGGGTAGTAGTTTTCCCAGCGCCGTTTGTTCCCAGCAGACCGAAGATTTCTCCTTCATTTGCTTCCAGGTTAAGATCGGAAACTGCAATTTTCTTGGTGTTCTTTGCTTTTTGTTCTTTCTGCTGTTTCTTGTTCAGGTGATAGATTTTGGAAAGATTTTTGATTTCTACCATAATATGTCCTTTCTGTTGCTAAAGATTTTTGGGTTTGGATAGTTTTAATGAGGTTATGGAATAGACCAGAACCTGCAATAACCAGATTGATCCCACAATTAAAAATGGGCTGATGCCAATTTCAAAAAACGGTCCCACAAGGATTAACAAAATTAAAATGACCACATAGAAAATCTGGGAAACACGGAATGCTTTGTATGCTGACTTATAAGCAACCTGCTTTTCCTGTTCATCACAGCTTTTCAGCCATTGTTTCTGAAAATTAAAATCCAGAGGATCCCCTTTCTTTTCCGGGTTGATTTCCTGATCCAGGCTGATAATTTTTCTCTGCAGAAACGCCAGGGAAAGGGATAATGCGATAAAAGCCAGCATGCAGATCAGTTTGACGGTGTTACCGTATTTATGCAGGTCTAAAACGCCGATACAAAAAGATGTCATCGACAGAATAGGTCCCACCTCGCTGGCCATCAGGGAGATGGAAAGCTTTCGTTCCGTTTTAGCAATGTAGTCGGAATCCTCCTGATCCCATAGCAGGAATTCTTTTTTTGAAATGCGGTATAATACATACGCGGTTAAAAGGGCCATGGCATCAAATACAACACTCATATATAGAGAGCAGCGGATTAAGACGCCGGATACCGTATTCCCCACAATAGTCAGACTGGCTTCTGAGGAGGCAAAAAGAAATCCTGCAATTCCTCCGAAAACACCTGACAGAAAAACGACAAGAATAAATCGGACTAAGACAATCATTCTCTTATTCTTCATCATCTTCTCCTTCCTCATAAATAAATATTTCTTCAACACCAACCCCGCAGACTTTGGCTATTTTAAGTGCTAAAGTTACTGAGGGGGAATAATCGCCCCGTTCAATCAAGCTGATTGTCTGTCTGGATGCACCCACCAGGCTTCCCAGCTGCTGCTGGTTGATGCCAAGTCTGGCGCGGTATTCCTTCAAGCGATTGTATAAGGGCATATGATCATCCCCTTTCTGTTAACATAATAATAATCCATGGAATGACAAGAAATTAAGTCAGAATGACAAATATCATTGTCAAAGACAGTATAGCAATGACAAAGATAGTTGTCAAGAAGAAAATAAAAAGAATTAGAATTAAAACGGAAACAAGTTAATGCAGCAGATCAGGCTCCACCTTTTTTATGTAGGTTTCCAATGAGTTCCGATCAATCAGTGCGGGTACCACACCCTGCCTGGAAATGCAGAATCCTGCGGCATAACCTGCTATCCGCACGGATTCATCCAGCCGGTATCCGTACAGGAGATAGGATGCAAGAGCTGCTATAAATGCATCTGCGGCGCCGGTATTATCAACGGATACAAAATCAACTGCAGGGTAATAATGTTCGTTATCCGCTGATTTCACAAAGCATCCCCGGTGTCCAAGCGTGATAATCACAGTATGTACGCCCTTGCGGATAAAGGAGTCAGCCTGTTGGGACAGGGTGTTGATTCCCGGACACAAGGCGGCCATTTCCAGCCGGTTGGGTATAAAAATATCGATATTCTTAAGTATGGAATTCGGGATCTGTTCCAGCAGTGTGGGCTTTAGTATGGTTCCGGCACCGTATTTTTTGGCGGTTTTTGCAGCGGCTTCAATGGCGTCATCCGGAATTTCGGTAGGAAGAAGGCAATATCCAGCATTTTCAAACAGCCGCTCATGATCCAGGATATCCTGTGATCCCACATGCTGGTTTGCCCCGGTCAGGATGGAGATAGTACTTTCCCCGTCATTTTGTACGTGAATATAGGCTTTTCCGGTACTGGCGCAGAGGTCTCTCCCGATCCCCTGAATATCCACTTCGTTTTCCTTCATTGCACTGTAAATCAGAGCGGAATCATAGTCATTACCAACCTTTCCGATGAGGGAAACCGGATGTCCCAGGCGTGCGGCTCCGATTGCCTGATTCACGCCTTTGCCGCCCGGAAACGTAGTGGACCGGCTGGTACTGACTGCCTTCCCGGAATTGGGAAGCTCATCTACATTTAATGTAATATCAATATTGATGCCGCCTACTACAATGATTTTTTTAGAGCGGATCCCATAGGGGATGTCCAGACTGGCGGCGTGGTCTAACGCACATTCCCGGTATATGTCCGGAGCGGATTGTTCCCGTTTTTCGCATTTGCCAATGAGATCCCCGCAGATATGGCGTCCAAGCTCATAGTAAGGGATCTGAATGCCGGAGATTGGCGGAAACTGCAGATCCTTGGGAACGTCATCCTTTAAAGCGACGAGGGAAATGTCATAGGGAATCCGGTAATGGATATGGTAAAGCTCCTCGTAGAGTGCAAGGCAGGATGTGAAATCCGAACATAAAATGCCGGTGTGTTTTCTTGCGGCAATGTCAGAATACCGGCTGTCTGAATCCGTGGAAATAACCATGCTGGCAGTAAACGGAATCTGATTTTCATACAGGCACTTTTTAAATCCCTCCAGAATAAGTTGTGAACGCCGGGATCCGGGGGAAAGGAGACATGCTATTTTACGATGCTTATAAGAAGTCAGAATCCGGGCAGCTTTATAGCCCAGAAAGGAAAAGTCGATACAATAGCTGTTGGGAGAAAGTGCGAGTCCGTAAATGGAGAAAGCAATGTGAAGCTTTGCAAAGTGATGCTCATATTGAAGACTATGGATGCCAACGGGCTCCCAGATAACGCCGTCCACCTGATGTTTGCAGAGTGCGGTAATATTTTTCAGCTCTTCTTCCATGCTGTTACAGCTGTCGCAGATCAGAATATGATAGCCGTTTTCCCGGGCGGCAGACAGGATACCGTCCAGCAGGAGGCGGGAGTTGGAAGCGGATTTTAACAATACCCCCAGGACAAAGGTGTTGGCAGTGGATGCAATTTTTGCCGATGCATAAGGGGAATAATGATATTCTTTTACGATTTTTAACACACGGTTCCTGGTCTCTGCATTGATATTCTCATCTTTGCCGTTCACGATCTTTGAAACAGTGGAAATGGATACGCCGGCCAAACCGGCAATTTCTTTAATTGTCATTTTACTATCACTCCAAGTTTAAAAAAGTTTATTGTATGCATTTGCAATAAGCTTATTATCATATATCAATTATTATTTGTCAATTCCTTTTGTGACAAAATTGTATAAAAAGCACAAAAAACAGTTTTCTGAAATAGTTATATTCTACAAAGTATGATAAATGGTATTGACATAAAATGAAAACGTGATAAGATAACATCAAGAAATTGATTTAAGAAAATTATTTTCCTAAACTTATGGTTATGATTTTGGAAAGGAGGAGCTTAAGGAAACTAATTAATATCGCAGACTATGCCCAGTGTGCAAAGTGTAAAATTGCGATTGTAGTTTAAATCTATCATCTTACATACATAAGAGAATTAGTGCTCCGTCCGACTAGTACTCTATCCGGACTAGTAACTCTCGGTGCAAATGCGTCGATATGGAGTGCTGTATAGTGACGTATTTACGCCGGAAAGTTCTAATATGCCATCTTTCACGCAGATTAATAAAGGAGCAGCATGAAGGCGTAAAATAATAATCGTTTTAATACAGGAGGTATTTAGTATGACAGACCAGGAATTAATCAAAAAATTAGAACGGCCGGCAGGACCGGTGGATGTTGTGATTGACACGGACACCTTTAATGAGATTGATGACCAGTATGCACTCGCTTATTTGATTAAGTCAGGGGAAAAATTAAGGCTGAGGGCAATTTATGCGGCGCCCTTTCACAATGAAAAGTCAAAAGGACCCGGCGATGGGATGGAAAAAAGTTATCAGGAGATTATGAATGTCCTGGATCTTATGGAACGGGAAGATTTAAAGGAAAACGTCTATAAGGGAGCGGTAAAATACCTGCCGGACGAATCCCAGCCGGTAGAATCGGCAGCATCAGAGGATCTTATAAAAAGAGCAATGGAACGAAAAGAGGAGAATCCTCTTTATATTATTGCCATTGGTGCAATTACAAACATTGCGTCTGCAATTATATTGGAACCTGAGATTATAAACAGGGTTGTAGTAGTCTGGCTGGGAGGAAATTCTTATGACTGGCACGACAACAGAGAATTTAATTTATATCAGGACGTTGCAGCAGCGAGGGTGGTATTTGATTCCGGAGTTCCCCTGGTACAGCTGCCATGTATGGGAGTGGTCTCTCATTTTGCCACTACGGGACCGGAGTTAAAATACTGGCTGTCGGGCAAAAACAAATTATGTGACTATCTGGTGGATGTCACGTCCTCAGAGGCGGATCGGTATGAAGAAAGTGCATGCTGGAGCAGGGCAATCTGGGATGTGGCTGCAGTGGCATGGCTGCTGGATGAGTCTTTTATGCTGGACCGCTACGAACACAGCCCGGTTCCGGAGTATGATGACCGGTATGCATTTGACCGGACGCGGCATCTGATTAAGTATGTCTATGCAATTAACAGAGACCGGCTGCTGGAAGATTTATTTCACAAGCTGACAGAGTCAAAAACCCCGCTGTAAGCAACGGGGCACCAAATTTGTAACGCTGCGGACAGCGGGGTTTTTGGTCTACGCTCCGCTTCGGTCCGTGCTAAACGTGCGCCACTGGCGCACAGCACCCCGCAGGAATAAAGTAATCCGATCACAGACGGATCAAGGAGGAAACGAATATGAAAAAAAGAGTGGCGGCAATATTATTAACGGCAGCAATGACCGCATCTGCATTAGCCGGATGTTCCGGTACAGGGCAGGAGAAGGAGAAACAGGCTTCAGGAACTCAGGATACCGCAAGTGCGGGCGCTGCAGACTCCGGCGAATCCCAGAGCAGCGGGGACAAATCAGGAGAATCTAAGAATGGCAGTGAGAACTCCGGTGAATCGCAGGACGGCAAAGAGAAGTCCGGGACTTCCGATACAGATGATGCAAAGTCAGAGACTGCTGAAAAGCCCTTTGCTGGACAGACAATCACCTGGGTGTCCCAGGGTGTGGGTGACAATGCATGGGAGGGTCAGACAAAACCCCTGATTGAAAAGTTCCAGGAAGAGACAGGGGCAACGGTTAAGACAGAGTGGTATTCATTTAATGATTTATTTGAAGTTATAGAGGTAAAAGTGGGATCGGGTTCCTCAGATTATGACGTGTTGAGTGTAGATGTACCTATGGTGGCAGGCTATGCCGACAGGGGTTATCTGGCACCTATGGATGAATATTTCACAGAGGAAGAAAAAGGACAGTTTATAGACTCAGCCGTAACGGCAGGTACCTGGGACGGAAAATTCTATGCACCTGCAATGAACACTTCTTCTCAGCTTCTCTGGTACAATAAGGCGCTGCTTGAGCAGGCAGGAGTAGAAATGCCGGAGTCGGATACGGAAAACAGGCTGACCTGGGAACAGGTAGAAAAAATGGCGAAAGATACCCTTGCGGCAGTTGATCCGGATGGAAATAATGGAATTGCAGGACTGATGTTCCAGCAGGTAAGCAGAACTTACCAGATGAATCCCCTTGCGAACAGCCTGGGTGGAAAGAACATCGGAGATGACGGCTATGGAGTAGATGGCGTGATTAATGATGAGAGCTGGGTAAAAGCATGTACCTGGTACCAGAATCTCTATAACGAAGGCGTTTCGCTCAGAGGGATTACTGCGGATGAAGTTACGGATACATTTACTGCCGGTAAAGTGGTATTTATGGTTGGAGGAACCTGGACTGAGGCAAACTGCGCCCAGAAGGATTTTAAAGATTACGGATATTGTCCGGTTCCGGCATTTGAAGGGCATGAAGACCAGGTGGGAACTTCAACAGGAAGCTGGCATTTTGGTATCCCAGCTAATTCACAGAACAAAGATCTGGCTGCCTATTTTATCAAATGGCTGTCCATCGGAGAAGGAAATGACATGTGGCTGGATATCAACCATGACGTTCCTTCCACAAAGGCGGCGGTAGATGCAATTCTCAATGACGACAATGCAGATGGCATTATGAAAATAGCAGCATATGAAGCAGCAAACACGGCGGTTCCGAGAGCGCTGACACCGGGATACACCGAGTACGATACGGTTATTACGAATACCTGGGAAGATATACGAAATGGTACTGAGGTGAAGACAGCCCTTGATAATGCAGTATCCCAAATCAATACAGCCATGGAAAAATACAAAAAATAGAAGACCCAGAGGTGATATCGTGTTTAATCTGACTAAAAAGTACTGGTTTATTCCTTACCTTATGATACTGCCTGCATTTGTGCTTATACTGATTTTTAAAATATCCCCAATTATAAGTACTTTGCTGGAGGGAATTATCATTGATTCAAAGTTTACCTTACATACATATCTGGCACTAATTAGGGATCCGGTATTCTGGAACGCCTTGTGGGTTACCATTGAAATTAACATCGTGATGATTCCGCTCCAGGTACTGCTGGCATTTCTCATTGCAATGCTCGCTAATTCTACTATTAAGGGAATCGGGATTTTCCGCACAATCTTTTATCTGCCGGTAACCATTTCCCTGACGGTAGCCACTATTTTATGGAACATGATGTTTAATCCGAATAACGGTATTATCAACAGCTTATTGAGTATATTAGGAATCCCGGCACAGGGATTCCTGATCAGCAAAAGCCAGGCACTTTGGTGTATTGTGATTATTGCAACCTGGAAAGGCGTGGGCTATTGGATGATGTTTATCCTGGCAGGCCTTAAGAACATCGATACCGCTATCTATGAGTCTGCCAGAATGGATGGTGCCGGATGGATAAAGACAACGACCAGGATCACGCTGCCATTGATTAAGCGGGTATTGCTTTTTGTATTTATCGCAAATACCACCGCAAATGTCCTTTTGTTTGTCCCCATGCAGATGATTACAAACGGCGGACCGGAGAACAGCACAAACGTACTGATGTTTGAGGCATATAAATCTGCATTTAAGTTTATCGACCGTCCCAGGTCGTCGGCAATTGTAACGGTACTTCTGCTTATCATTGTAGTGATCTGCTGTCTGCAGTCCTTTATTTTGGCAGAACGGGATGATGTTGCAAATGGAGGCAGGAAGAAAGGGAGGAAGACAGCATGAGCAGAAGACAAAAAAAGATAATGAAAAATGCGGCAATATACCTGGGACTTGCCTGTGTGGTACTGGTGACGCTTTTTCCGCTGCTATGGGGAATATCCGCATCTTTTCGAAATGATAATGAGCTGTATAAATATGCGCTGCCGTTTTCCATCCATACGCTGATTCCTGTTCACTTTACGGTAGAGGCTTACGTGAAGATTTTTACGGACTTTAACTTTTTGCAGCCAATTATCAATACTCTGTTTGTAACGGTAGTATCCATATTTTTGGGATGTATTGTGAATAGTGTTGCAGCGTTTGCCTTTGCCTCATTTGATTTCCGCTTTAAGAAAGTCTTATTTGCAATTATCCTGCTTTCCTTCATGATTCCTTTTGAGGCGATTGCGCTGCCCTTATATTCCATCGCAGACAAACTGGGACTGGTAAACAGCAGGATGGGTATTATTCTGCCCGGCATTGCCAGCGGACTGGTTCTGTTTCTGTTTGTACAGTTCTTTAAGGAAATACCGGCAAGCCTGGTAGAAGCGGCAAGAGTGGATGGTGCAGCGTTGCCCGCCATCTTCTGCAAAATCATTATTCCCCTTTCCGTACCGGTATTTATAACCGCAGGGCTGATGATATTTATGGATCAATGGAACTCCTATCTTTGGCCGCTTCTGATTGCCAGAACCAGAGAGATACGGACCATACAGATTTCATTATCATCCTTTCAACAGGAACGTTCCACCCTGTGGTCATGCCTGTATGCGGGTTCCATGATCTCGGCACTGATACCACTGTTTTTATTCCTTCCGTTTCAAAAGTATTTTGTACAGGGAATAACCAGTAGTGGTGTAAAAGGATAAATTACAAAAGTTTAATGAAAGCCCCTGCTTCCGGGATGGAGGCAGTGGCTTTCTAAAGCTTCCGTTTCGGAAGCAGGAGCCGCTTATTTTGTTTGAAAGGACCCAAGCTGGCTATAATTGTTCTTCATATCAAAGCTTAAGATATTATTTTGGGTGTCTTTGCCGTATGACAGATAAAAGGTATCATTGATATATAAGCCCCGTACATTGTTAATGGATAGACTGTAATCTTCGGTGCCTTTGAAGGAGTAAACCAGTTGATTCTGGAAGCCTTTTTCAGGATCGTATGAAAATACCATATAATTGTCAATGTCGGTACGGCAGTGAAAACCAAACAGATTTTTATCGGGATTGATCATAATTGCTTTGTAATTGATCAGGCCCTCAGAGTCATTGGCATCCTGGATTATATATTTGTGCACTTCTTTCACATTGGACGGATCTGAAAGATCAAACATGGAAAGCTTCATTCCCTTATAAATTCCGGTGTCGGGATCGACTTCGTACCCGATTCCCAGGAGTTTATCTTTTCCGTAGAAATGCAGGTAGGAAGAGAATCCTGTTATTTTCAGCTCGCCCAGCAGTTTTGGATGTTCCGGATCTGAGAGGTCTACGGAAAATAATGGGTCCATCTGTCTGAAGGTAACGAAGTATCCGGTATCCCCCATAAAACGTGCAGACTGAATTGTTTCACCGGGAGCCAGATTCTCCAGCTTTCCGCAGGGGTTCAGGGATTCGTCAAAGACATACAGGTTATTTACGTTTCCGGTATTCTCGCTGTAGGAGGTTGTCACGATACGCAGATAACCATTGTGCTCATTCAGTGAAAACGAGTTATTGAGTGAACCTTTCGCTTCCGCAGCGCTTATAGGAGTGATACTGCCTTTTTCGTATCTGAATTTCATGATCTGTGTTGTATTTGTGGCGCCATTCCAATCGTTTGTACAGATATATATATTTTCGTTGCTTACATAATAAAGATAGGTGGCAGAGACAATTGCCTTTTTGGTCAGGATTTTATCCGGGGAATTTGTGTCGATTGCGGTAACTATTAAATAGGTAGAAGAATTTAAAAATTCCGGGATATAAATATCTGATGATGGAAGATCTTTACCATTTATCTTGGGTATAATCGTACTGTCTTCTCTGGTTTCCTTTATAACAGGGGTGTATTCGGAAAACAGATAGATGTAATCGCCTGTTTTACGACTGGTCTGATAATATCCGTCCTGGGTAGTGGTTCCCGTGAGCTTTGGGGCACTGCGGTCTGATATATCGTAGGTATATAACTTTGTAATCAGGTTTCTGTTAACGGAATAGATGTCTTTTTTAGCATCTGCTGAATCGCTCCAGGCGATGTCGTCCTCCACGATACTTTCACCGGAAGTGGTGGATCCGCTTTGCATAGTAGTTGTAGAGGTGGTAGTTATTATATTTAAAGTATCTTTACTGATATAAAATTCTTCAATGGTTTCTGCAAAGTCTTTAAAATCAATGGAAGCGGATTCGTCCAGATTGCTGCCGTCTGCCTTAATGATGTGGAGTTTGTTATCGTTTCCTAGAATATAGAGGTACTTGCCGTCTGTTTTTACCACATCGCCTTCGTCCACTCCGGTCTCCTGAATATTAGTAGAAGAATAGTCACTGCTGTCTGACGCGCCGGTATCCATTGCCATGGACTTTTCATTGCCCCCGGCAAGTCCGTCTTCTATTTCTTTGGCGCTTTCCATATCGCCGCCGATGCCTGCACTGGCGCTGGCTTTCGCTTCACTTGTTACGTTGCCGGACTGGTCCGGAAAATGCTCAGCCAAAGTATGGTAGAGGACATCGTAATTCTCCACCGGTACTACTTTTCCGTCCGGTGAGGTATTAGGGGCAGAGATCACCGTCTCATTGCCGGTATCACCAGAAGGGGCTGGACTGTTTTCCGGTGCGACAGCGGCTTCTGTTAAACTTTCTTCCATGCCGGCGTCCTGATTATCCCATGTTCCGGAAGCAGCCATTTCACTTTGGGTCTGGTTTGGAATGCGGTTTACGGTCCATACGCATACAAGAGTAATTAGAATGACAGCCGCCGCAGCGCCCATCCGGTATATGGGGAATTTCTTTTTCTTTCCGGTGCCTGGAGTCGGTGTAACATGTTCCAGCCGGTCTTTAATCTGGTCCGGATTC
>OJJZ01000324.1_pt1 | contig 12271 bp, 4 predicted proteins | sample 1596481 | NCBI WGS metagenome assembly OJJZ01 (sample SAMEA4350110, study PRJEB24818) | metagenome | biome: human; feature: gut; material: faeces | place: Denmark | collected 2013-09 | reverse complement strand
TCCTGATTCAGTCCCTGTGCATTTTTATTTTGCTGTACAGTGCTTCTTACATCCGAAAAAAAAGGATTTACCTGCTTTCTTCCGATACGGAGCCTCTTATGGTAGATGAAGATGATTACTGGATAACCGGGTCCTACAATAATCCCAACGACAACAGCCTGCTGGCTCCCACCCGCTGCGGGTCAAATATGTCGTTTAATATGGCACACCCTGCGGGAAGGATAATAACAGGAGGCTTGTATATTTTCACCGCAGCGCTCTGCATCTGGCTGAGTATTGTATTTTTGCGTTTTGATTTTATCCCGTTTGATCTGCAGTTGAAGGGGGATAACATCTCCATTACGGCTGCCGAATATGATATACAGTTTCCATTGTCCGCAGTAGAGGAACTCCAGTTAACCGATCAGGCTCCTCAGGGAACTTACTATAAAAATAATGGGGTAAATGCACAACAGTACTTTCTGGGGAATTTTAAATACAAGGAATACGGGCAGTGTAAAATGTATTATTACCGCAATTACACGCCTGTTATCAAAATTAAAACGGAGGAGTATACGGTGTTTTTTAATACGAAAGATCGTGAAAAAACAGAGGATATATATCGGATGCTAAAGGAGGCCGTGGGATTATAGGGTACCAAAAAGCGGAGGATTCATTTCCTCCGCTTTTTTGGTTTTAAACACAGCTATTTACTATTTCACTTTCACTTGCTTTTTAGCACTGAAATTGGTATAAACCTTCTTTCCGCCAATGGTCTTGTATGCACGCATACGCACAAAATATGTTTTATTGCTCTTAAGCTTCTTTATCGTCTTTGCAGAAGATTTTGTTCCCTTTACAGTGAGTGTCTTTCTCCCCTTGAAGTTTGACTTGAGTGCATATTGGATCTGATAACCTTCTGCTCCCTTTACCTGTCTCCAGGTGATCTTCGCCTGCTTTTTCTTTAAGCTGGCTGCTGTTTTAACAGTTGCTTTCGCATCTTCAAATTTCGCTTTCGCCAGAAGGTTCTCCATCTCTTTTTTCAATTGACGAGCTTCTTCCAGAGCCTTTTCTGCCTCTGCTGCCTTTGACTCAGCTATCTTCCTTGCTTCCTCAGCTTTTGCCTGGGCTGCTACAGCATCTTCTTTTGCCGCTATAGCTGCATTCTTTGCTGCCTCAGCCAGTTTTACCTGTGCCATTGCAGACTCCAATGCCTTATCTGCTGCATTCCTGGATTCTACTGCTGTATCCTTTGCCTGTAATGCTGCATCACGTGCTTCTTCTGCCTTTTTTTGGGCATCTATGGAACCGTTTTTGGCTTCCTCTGCTGCTTTGAAGGCATCTTCCGCCTTGCTCTTTGCATTTTCTGCAGCAGTCTGAGCGGCCTCAGCCAGACCCTTTGCTGCCTTAGCATCCTTTTCAGCCTGTTCAGCTGCATCTTTTGCCAATACTGCCGATGCACTGTTTTCTCCCAATGTTTTCACAGCATCCTCTGCTTTCTTCCGGGCTTCTTCTGCTAATTTTTGTGCCGTCTCCGCAGATATCTGCGCTTCCTCAGCTGCCACCTGTGCTTCTTCTGCCGCTGCCTGTGCTGCTTCAGCTGCTGCCTGCGCTTCCTGCGCTGCTAATACTGCAGCATTAGCCTGAGATTCAATCTCAAAGCTATAGATTCCCGCTGTCAGTTCGAATTTTGCACAGTCAGAACCGTTTCTCGTCTCTCTTCCTGCATAGGCTGCTCCCTGGGGAAGTGCAAGGCTTTGTACCTGGTTTTCATCCAATTCCAGATATAAGGCAGCAGTAGTATTGGCAGGTACCACTGCCGTATAAGAATTCATTTCACCATTTTCCGAAGTCCACTGGCTTTCGATCGTACCGTACATGGAATTATAGGATCCATTTACAAAGTCGATTCGTCCAGCCGGGTCTGCGGTCGGCTGCAGGATAAAATGCTTGTAGCCAGGATTTGCTTCATCACTCTTGATACCAGCCATATAATTATACATCCACTCTACACTGGCACCATAGGAGTAGTGGTTGAAGGAGTTCATGGAGCTGTCTCCATATCCGTCTTCTACCGAATAGGAATTCCACCTTTCCCAGGTTGTTGTTGCACCATTCTTCACTGCATATAACCAGGATGGATCTGTATCCTGCAGCATCAATGTATAAGCCAAATCCCCATATCCCAGATCCGTCAGGACTGGCAGGATCACATTTACACCCAGGAAACCAACCGACAGTGTATTTTCATCCTGTCCCGGACGAATTGCGCCGTCTTTATTTTCAATATTAATCAAAAGATTTTTTATGAACGTATCCCGCATCTCATCGTTGGTATACAGATTCAGTTTCAGCGCCCACAGAAGCCCTGTCTGGGCATTGTCTGCCGACATTTTAGGTTTTGCAAATGGTAAAACGAAGTCATCCTTATTATCCGTTAGCAAATTATAATTTTCATCCACGTAGGTTTCAATAAAAGATGCTTTCAACTCTTCATACTTTGCTTTATACTCTGCTGCTTTATCTGCTTTTCCAATAAGCTGAGACATCTTTTCCATCAAAACACAGTCATAAATTTCATATACCACATTCATAACCGGAAGTCTGGTACCACAGTAAGCCAGCCAGTCACCATACAGCATGGTATTGTATTCTCCGGCTCCCATATAAGCGACCATCTGATCATAGCTGTTTTCAATAAAACTAATATCTCCTGTCTGCTGATACATTACCCATGGGATAATAATTCCTGCATCGCTCCATCCGCAGTATTTACTGTCCACAGCGCGGTTCTTAGGCATTACATCTGCATAGAAATTATTTGAATTTGCCGCATAATCATTCATAATATCAATGTAGTTTTCCAGAAATGCATTTACATCAAAGTTCAGAGTTGCTGACTGGGCAAATAACTGCGCATCACCTGTCCAGCCAGCACGCTCATTACGCTGCGGGCAATCTATTGGAATAGAGAGATAATTCCCCATCTCGCTCCAAATGGTATTTTCCACAAAACGGTTCAGGTCTGGATCTGATGTTGTGATATAACCTGTTCTATCGCTTACAGAGGTAATTACACGTCCTCTTAAACTATGAAGAGTAATATCTTCTGTTGCAGAAACTTCCACATAGCGGAACCCACGGTAGGTAAAGGTCTGCTGGTATTCTTCATGCTCTTCACCTGTCATCGTATAGATATCCGTACACTCAGCAGAACGTAAAGCAATCCGGTAAAGTGATCCATCCGGGCCATCACTTCCCATCGGACCGTTATCATCCATTGTTACATAATCGCTGTCGCGTCCATCATTAATCGCTTCTGCAAAACGGAAGGTTACTTCCGTGTTCTTTGCTCCGCTCATCACAGCGTCCGTCAGACCAACCATGTTTTGTCCCAGATCCAGTATCAGCTTGTCACCGGCTTTAATGTTAATGTCCTTTTCCACATCCACGTCTTCTTTAACAACCTCACCATAGGTCAGACCTTCGCTTGTTCCGGTAGCGTTGATGATATTGGCAGGATCATAGGTATAACCCGCAATAGGTTTCTGTTCATACTCATCCCGTATGACGGACGTCGCCTTAGAGTTTGGCAGTAATTCACCGCTATACTCTGTGATATCTGCCGCTGCCCACTCACTGTCCTGGTAGCCGGACTCATTCCATCCGCTGATTTCAACAGCAATGTTGGCATCATAGTGCTCACCATTCCAGAAGTCATCATAGGCATAAGGGCTGTTCTGGGATACTTTCCATTCTTTATCCGTATCTACTACCGTGCTGGATCCATCGTCATATGTAACGACCAGTTTTCCCAGAAGCCCCCGCTCACTTGCTTTGTCATCAGGTCCAAAGACCGCTGAGAAATTGGACTGATAGGCTGTTTGATACCAGCCTCCGCCTACTGCCACACCAATAGCATTGTCGCCGTTTTGCACCAGATCTGTTACGTCATATGTCTGATAATTAACATAGTGGTCATATGCCGTCCAGCCAGGGTTAAAGATATCGTCCACATCAGAATTTACTTCTTTGCCATTGATGTACGCCTGATATATACCCATTGCTGTCATATACAGCCTTGCAGAAACAATTTCCTTGGAACTATCCAGTGACATTTCTCTGCGAAATAGGGGCGCTGACTGATTTGCACCTCCTGCGTACAGCCACTGTGCGCCATCTATACTACCCGCGGTTTCGAAGTAAGCCGGCTCTGAAACAGCGGTACTGCCGTCTTTATCCGTAATCGTTACCGTCCAGTAGTATCTGGTGGCATCTTTTAGAACGGTATCCCCGCCATAGGCGATTCCTACAGATTCCGAATCTTCTACTTTACCGCTGTCCCAGACAACAGCACCTTCTGTGCTTCCCTCACATACAACGATCTGGTAGGCAGTCTGCGCAGCACCACTCTCTGATGAATTCATTGCCCAGCTGAACTTTACATCCTCCTTAGCCAGTCCTACAGGATTTACCATATAGTCGACTTTTGCATTTACTACCTGGGTATCACCTGCTGCATATGCTACTGTCGGCATTGTTTGGAAAGCGCTGGTTACAGTCACCGTAGCAGCCAGGAACATGGCTGCAATCCTTTTTTTCTTCATAAATAATTCCCTCCTTTTCTTTATGGTGTCAGTATAAAGGAAATTATTAGTACTATTGTTAAAACTTCATTGAACAAATGTTAGGTGTAATTAGGAAAAAAGAAATACCCGAAATCCATGGCTGCTAACCAATCAGATGATCGGGTATCTCTTTTATGGGCACTATTTATTATCTGACTGAATATTTATTATTTTACGGTTACTTTTCTGGTTGAGCTGTAGCCGGTATAAGCTGTTTTCCCGGCAATGGTCTTGTAAGCTCTCATCCGTACAAAATATACCTTTTTGCTCTTTAGTTTCCGAATTGTTTTTACGTATGACTTCGTATTCTTTATATTTATTGTCTTCCTGCTCTTGAAATTCGACTTGGTGGAATACTGAATCTGGTATCCGTTTGCGCCGCTTACCTTACGCCAGGATACTTTTGCAGACCGTTTGGAAGTACTCTTTATTGATTTTATCTTAATCTTCTTTTCCCGGAATGTCATTTTATCTATCTGGGCCTGTGCTGCTTTGACAGCCTTTAAAGCACCGTCAGCTGCTTTTCTGGCAGCCTGAAGTTGTGCATCACTGGCAGCCTTATCTGCTTTCAGCACCTCAAGCTCTGCCCTGGCTTCATCAGCGGCCTTTCTGGCAGCCTCCAGCTCTGCATTTAGTTCCTCAGCTGTCTTGATCCGGTTAGACTCAGAGATCTTTGCCTCAGCAAACGGTATCAATGTGGCAGAAGCTAAACCGTTAGCGCAATATTTCACCTCATAATCATTGAAAAATCCACTGGAAATCTCCAGCCTTCCCATCTGGAGCAAACGGTTGCTCAAAGTAGTGGCAATGGTAACCTCTAATGTATTTGTACCGTCCGAGAGTAAATCACTGATATCCAGTTTCGCATTGTTTACATTCACTGGATCTGCTTCCTGTCCGTTTACCTTTACGGATGCAGCACCAGGAAATACACCAAGATCCAGGTAAGCGCCCGCTGCTTTTGACTTATCCCAGCTAAAGGTTGTGGTGTAGTGTCCCACACCGGATACATCCCGGCCGATTTCTCCGATATTGTCCCATGTTTCCAGCTGGTCCAGTTTTACACTGATCACATCTTTGTTTGTATCATATTTATATTCCGTAGTTGTTATTCCTGTTTCTGCATTATCTTCCGTGCGGCTCTGCAGTTCACCCTGGGTCCAATTCTCCACGGTCAGATCCCATCCTGTCAGCTCGGTGGATGCCGGCACTTTTACGCTGGTCTGGTAGGATGTTCCATCACTCAGTGTGGTAACATTGCTGCCTGACCTGCCGGAACGGACAACGAACGCTCCATCTTTATTAATAAGGCTCTCTGCATCGGTAGCTACAGCATGCAGCTCCTCCGTATCTGCCGCTTCAAACGCATACAGCCCAACATCACTGTAGTCCAGATCAACGGTAAATATAGTTTTGCCATTTTCATAGCGGTAGTTGGCAGCCTTCTTTACCTCACCGGTCCAGGAGTCAATCTCATAAGGAACATAGATGCCGTCCATGCTCATGTCCGTGGAGGCATGTGTGCCATGATCCAGACCACAGTCCTGACTGTCACAGTAGTTCCATGCATACATATACAGGTTGTCTCCGTCTGCCCTCAACTGGGTCAGTATCTGCGCATTGGAACCGGTCATCTCAGCCCTGGGCTGTACATCCATTTCCTGCAGCGCATTGTAAGCATCTGCCTCGTATGCTACGCTGGCTACATTACTAAGATTCCTCATCTCGTTTATCACATCTGCCAGATCAGCTTCACTTTCCTCCTTGTAAGGTGTAATCGCAGCACCATCCTGAACAATGATAACCTTCAGCCCCTGTTTTGCCAGCTCAAGCAGTCTCTTAGCCGCATCCAGCGGCATAGCCTCCTGGTGTATCATAATTGCCTGATAACCCACGTTTTCACCCAGTGTTCCGGTATTGGAATCATATTCCATCATCTCCAGATAGTCCGGTGAGAAATAATCATAGGTATAACCTGCATCCTGCAGCGTAGTATCCTTCCAGTACACCCCTTCATGCTTACTTAAAGGATCGTAGTATTTTGGACTGTATGCTGTAGGTTCACCATATTTCAGATGCAGAATACCCAGATCCGTGCGGGATGTCCCCTCACGCAGCAGCCCCTGGATACGCCCCAGATGATCATTCATCTCGGGATAGGTCATAGACTCCGGATCACGTACATCCAGACGTCCGGAAATATTGCCGTACATTCCCTCAAATCCTGGCCACTGAGCTCCCTCCTGCCCCCATTCAGAAGCGTGCCCGTGCCAGATCACACGGTTGACACCTCCGGCATAAAGTGCATATGCCATCTGTGTCCAGTCCTGCTCCGTAAGAGCGTAGTTCATATGATATATATTAAAACCCTGTGAATAATCAAAAGCAAAAATTGCGCCTGTTTCAGAGGAATACAGTTGATTCATGATATGTGCTCCTCCTGCCCACATACGGTACATATCCGGCTGATCCTTCATATTCAGTGATTCTGTCTCTGAGTAATCCGTAACCATGGCCATCTCCGTGATCTCCAGCTTGGTACCATAGGAGATCTGGGCGCGGAGCTTCATATTGTAGTTCTCTTTTCCCCAATTCTTTAACGGAGCCATCATCTCTTCCTGGATTAAACCGGTCCAGACATCATACAGATCATTTTTAATCTTCCAGCTCAGGGTTCTGCCATCCTCAGTTTCCGTGTCACTCAGGATGTAACGCCCCACCGGTCTGGTGTTCAGTTCTCCCAGGGTATTGCCGCCATCCCCCAGCACCAACGCCAGATACGGACGGATATCATAGCCCTTTTTCTCTTTAAACCGCTCTGCCATAATACTGCTCCAGAAGATGCCCTGGCTCGTTGTAAACTCCAGAGAATCCATAAATAGCTGTACATTGCCCTGCCTCACATCTTCTACCAGTTCCGGGTCATTAAAAAATGTCTCGTCGAAATACTGCTCCAGTGCCTTTGCACCGTCTCTGTTAAAGTAATTAATTGCATAGGCTGTTGTCTGGGACGGATCACAGGTCTGGTATGTTCCACACTGCCACAGGCTAAACAGCATATAATCACCATCATCCGGAGCGGTCCATGTCAACGCACCTTCCTTTACCTCACCGGTCAAATCGTAAAAGCTGCTCTGATCCAATACCGTGGCATTGCTATTGGTTCCATCTCCCAAAGAAACGGCACGGTAAGCATACACGCCGATCAGCGTTTTCTTTGCAGACTCCGGTATACTGATATCCGGAAGGATCAACTTGCCTTCTCTTGTTTTGCCTGCTTTCACAGTCTCCTCAGAACAGATCGCCTGCTGGCCCGCCGCCTCACTATCAGGATCCAGACCCGGAATATTTGCCGCCTTCCAATGAGTACCGCTGGTGAGTCCAACAGACATGCCATACCTGGTTGCGGTCTCAATAGCCAGCTTCCAGTCGTGAACTGCTTCGGCGGAGCCATAGGCATATTTTTCTGTATCAATTGTTGCATCATCCAGCATACACAGCTCTACGCCAGTAAATCCCTGCTCATGCATCATTCTGATCTCTTCCACGATCGTTTCGTCAGTGTGGGATCCCTGTGCCAGCCACCACCTAAGCTCCGTATTGTTCGTCTGATCCGGTTTTGTATACCTGGCTTCCAGCTCTTTCTGAAAATCTGTCACAGCTGCGCGGACCGTAAGGCCCTGTGTTCCAAATAACCCTGTCGTTGCCATTAAAGCTGCCATCAGGGATGCAATAACACGTTTTCTTCTCATTCCCTCATCTCCTTCTCTTTTGTTGTCAGCCATCCATCCGGCTATGTTATCCTTCATGATAGCCACAATTATCTATTACTTATCTATTATGTAAGGAAATGAGTTGTATTATTGTTAAAACTTTCTTGAACAAATGTTAGGTTGTTATTTTAAAAGCTGCCATCCTATTCTTGCCAATTTGCCTGTTACCGTTCCAGTTCCGCCTGCATAGCCCGGGTGATATCCCGGATCTGAATACGGCTTCCGGTGATATACTCTGCCAGTTTCTTCTCCATGACGATCTCCACCTCATTGTTCCAGCCCTGGTTGCAGAGATAAAAATAGTTACCTGCCTCATATGCCCTGTCTATTTCTTCCCAAAACCTGTCTTCCTGTGGTTCAGGGTTGAGAAGTTCCTTCCAGAATTCATTCTCTAATATTTTTTTACACTCCTCAGGGTAAGCGGAACCAGCATACACCCCCACACCTCCGGTTTCACCGATACTCCAGTAAGTCTTCTCCCCCCTGTTATTGGCAGGCAGCGGCATCATTCCATACTCGTCCCCGTTTTCTGCCCCGCCAGTCACAAGATTTCTTGCCTCCCCTGAGGACACAAAAAGCATGGCTGCCTCTCTGTCTTCCAGTTTTTTTCTCGCCTCATTTGCTGTCAGCTCCATAGACTCCGGGTCCATATACCCTTCTCTGTAAAGCCCTGTATACATGGTAAGCACCTCATCCCAGGTTCCCTTATCGGTAAATTTTTTAGTCCCTTCCCGCAGCTCTTTGTCATAGTCTGGTTCCTGAGGATAGATCTGATTTGCCGCAATCTGGTATAACCCATACTGATAGGTATTTCTTGCCTTCCCTCCCAGAGTCATAGGCTGGATCCCCTTTTCCCTCAGTGTCTCACAGCACTCTATGAATTCCTCCCAGCATCCGGGCACGGTCAATCCGCTCTCTTCAAATACCGTCTTATTATAAAGCACACCCAACGCCATCTTGCCAACAGAGACACTATATACCTGGTCCTGATGCCGAATCAGTGCACACTTTGTGTCATCCGCATTCTTAATGCTCTCCAGATCTGTAACAGGAGCCAGATATCCGGACGCTGCCAGGCTGCTCACTCCGTTTGGTCCGGCATACTCGGGCTGGACAAAGAAAAGATCGGGACCTTTTCCTGTCGCCAGCCTGGTTTTCAATACCGTATAATACTGCTCCTCTGAGTAAATGACAGGCTGAATCTCAATATCCGGATAGGTCTCATTAATTTTATCTATTGATTCCTTTCCTACAAAGCTGTGATTCCCATAGCTGGGTGCCATATAGGTCAGAATAATTTTATCCTCTTTTTTCACCTCTTTTACCCTGCCACACCCAGTAACGGCACACAACATAGCCAGACTAATTAATACCATTCCATATTTCTTTTTCATATTCTGCTGACGCTCCCAATCATATAGCTTCCGTATCCTGTGGAACTCCTCATGAGTCTTAATGGCTTACCGGATAAACCGCTTTTTCTACATCATAGCAAAATGATTTTTTAAATACAAGTATATACAATTGTTTTTTGATATGATATGCTTTTTTTATCACAGATAAGGACTTGATTTTATTTTCTTCCTAAGGAGGATGGCTCCATGAAACTTCAAAAGAAATTTTTATACATATTTTTATTGATTTCCATCATTCCTATATTAATATTTTCCGTTTACACCTATACCAGATATACCAGTCTGATCGAAAAGCAGGCTGCACAGTCCGCTGAAAGCCTTATGAATGTAGCCTCTTTCCAGGCTAATTATACACTTAGTAATCTGGAGCATATTGTAGAGGCCATGTACCTCCCAAAGGAGGATCACGTGTCCATGGTGGATAACCTGAAAATATATGCAGGACGATCCCATCCCACCGATTATGATATTTTCCTGAGCAATGAAAAACTAAATTCCACCTGCCAGGATTTTATTTATTTTTCCCCTTACATAAATGGCGTATTTCTCTTTACACCATCGGGAAATATTCTTGGCTATGGCTATGGAAGCGGTATCAACATTTCTCACGGTTATGACCCCACCCATGATTCCTGGTATCAGGAAACAATGGCACTTGAAGGGAGCACCTATATCTACGGTCCGGATTCAAAAGATTTTTTTGAAAGCAGCAACCCTTCAATCTCTTTTTGTACCGCACTATACGATGTAAATACCAGAAATTTTTTAGGAATACTGATGATTGACTGTAAACCAGAGGTTTTTGACCTGACCACAGTGAATACCATGCCTGAGACCGCAGCCCTGTCCGTCATGCAAAAGGACACCCCCTTGTTTATTACCCAGTCTGCGGGGCTTTCTGCTTTGGATCCCAGGGACTCTCTCCTTCTGGAACGGGATCTGAATCTGACTGACCTCACATTACATGCGTCCATAAACCGGGAGATGCTATACGATGAATTCCGTATTACGCAGATTACCCTTATATTTCTCACCGTCACCTGCATTGTGGCGTTTTTTATTATCTCCATTCTTCTGTCAAAGAGCCTTACAAAGCCCATTACCTATCTGAGCAGTCAGATGGTGCGTTCTGACGGAAATCATGATGTTTCCGACAGCCCTTACTTCGGCTATCATAATGAGATTGGCACCCTGTATAATTCCTTTCAGGAAATGTTAGATGAACGGAACCGATATATAAAAAATGAATTGGAAAACAAGCTGATTCTGATGGATTCTCAGATGAAATCCCTGGAATCCCAGATAAACGCCCATTTTCTTTACAACACGCTGGAGGCCATTAATAGTATTGCGGCAATCCACAAAGTGTCCAGGATCTGCACTATGACCATGGCTTTGGGCAGTATGTTCCGATATAGCATCAAGACCAAGAGTGAACTGGTCTCGGTCAGCGAGGAACTGAAACACGTAGAAAACTACATTGCAATCCAGCAGATCCGGTTCGACTATGGTTTCTCATATGAGGTGCATATATCCAATGCGCTCCGTGAAATGAAGGTGCTGAAGCTGATTCTGCAGCCCCTGGTAGAAAATGCACTGTATCACGGTCTGAATTACTGCCGCGCCGGAGATTTGATCACAGTGGATGCAAGACAGGAAAAAAACAGGCTGTTCATCTGTGTTACTGACAATGGAAAGGGAATGGCAGACGATACGCTAAGCGCCCTGCAAAATCAATTGGCTGAAAAGCCGGAATTCAAAGAACTGGGGCGCCGGCATGGGCAAAGCATCGGTATCAAAAATATTCACACGCGTATCTCTCTCTATTATGGAGAGTATTACGGACTTCAGATATTTAGCAAAATTGGGCAGGGAACAATGGTTCAGATCACCCTGCCCGTGATGGAGTGATAAAATCTCCGTACAAATAAATCTAAACCTATTTGAAATTTCATCAAAAAAGGAAAAATCGCAAAGGAGTGTTATACTATGAAATACCGTTATCTCATTATTGATGATGAAAAGCTGGCCCGTCTGGGGACTTTGGAAAAGCTCTCACCCATAAATGACCGAATTACTTGTGTGGGAGAGGCCGCAGACGGTGAGGAGGGAATCGCCATTGTGGAAGAACTTCACCCGGATATCATCATTACTGATATGAAAATGCCTGTCATGGACGGAGAACAGCTGCTGCCCCTGCTGGCGGAAAAATATCCCCAGATACAGATTATCGTCATCAGCGGATACCGCGATTTTGAATACTCCAGGCAGGCGATCCGGGCTAGTGCCATTGACTATATTTTAAAGCCTTTTGGCAGCAATGATATCATTTCCGCTGTGGAACAGGCGATTAGCCGCATTGAAAATCAGACCGAGGTAAAAACAAAACTTCAGACCTCAGAGAAATATAAGGAAGCCCTCCACCTGAACCACGACAGAGAGCAGCTTAGGAACCTGATCTGCGGATATTCAGAAA
>OJJZ01000320.1_pt1 | contig 12434 bp, 9 predicted proteins | sample 1596481 | NCBI WGS metagenome assembly OJJZ01 (sample SAMEA4350110, study PRJEB24818) | metagenome | biome: human; feature: gut; material: faeces | place: Denmark | collected 2013-09 | reverse complement strand
TTTCTAATCAGGAGGTACCAGTAATGGCAAAAGTGAGAAAAGACAACAAAGGACGAAATCTTCGGCCTGGAGAAACACAACGGGCAGATGGCAGCTATATGTATGTCTACAAATTAGGCACTAAAAAGAAATATCTTTACGACTCCGATCTCGCAAGTCTTCGTGTCAAAGAAAAGCAGATCAACAAAGATAAGGATGATGGCATCCGTACTCAGGAAGCCATGAAGCTTACCCTGAATGATATGTTCAAGGTCTACATGAATAACAACATCAAACTGAAGCCCTCTACCAGAGCAAATTATCTTTACCTGTGGGACTTCTATGTGAAAGAAGAGCCTTTCGCTAACATGCCTCTGCCACAAATCCACAGAAGTGATATTCTCGCGTTTTATACCAAACTGCTGAAACACGGCTTTGCTATCAACTCACTGGAGAGCATCAACACCATTGTTCACCCTACGCTTGAAATGGCCGTGGACGACGATTACATCCGCAAAAATCCCAGCAAGGGCATTTACCGCAAGCTCAAGACGGATGGCAGCGCTCCAAAGCCTAAACGGCGGATCGCACTCACTAAAACGCAACAGCAGAATTTCCTGCGTTTTATTGCCAAGTCCCCTACATACAGCCATTGGCTCCCCATCATGACTGTGCTCCTTGGAACAGGAATGCGTGTAGCAGAATGTACCGGCATTACCAAAAGCGATATTAACTTGAGCGAAAACACAATCTCGGTCAACCACAACTTAATCTACCGGGTCATTGACGGAAAAGCCGGATTTCACATTACCACTCCCAAAACTGAGAGCGGTACACGAATTATCCCTATCCTCTATCCAGAGGTGGCCGAGCAGCTTCGCCTCCAGATTGAAACCATCGACGCATTGTATCCAGACGATCAACTGGTGTTAGGAGGAGTTCACGGTTTTGTTTTCCGCAACCGAACCGGCTCATTCATGAGCGCCCACAATATCAATCGGGCGATTGAGAGAATCAGCGTAACTTACAACATGGAGGAAATGGATCAGGCTGAACTGGAAGACCGTGAACCGGATCTGCTCCCTCATTTTAGTGTTCACAACTTGCGGCACACCTTCTGTACCCGGCTCTGCGAAAGCACCAACGATGTTAAATTCATTCAGCAAGTCATGGGGCATGCCGATTTCTCTACTACAATGGACATCTACACCCATATTACACAAGAGAATATGCAGGAGAAGGCAAAAAACATTAGTGTGAACATGAAGCTGATGTAAAAAGAAAGGCGAATCTGCATTTTATAAGCAGATCCGCCTTTCATATTGCTTCATCCGGTTTCGTAGGGTCTCGCGCAAAAGTTGTAGAAAAGTTGTAGTAACGCGATTTTTTGTAGTAAATGACCTCTTTAGTACAGCTTTGCTCCTGCCGGAATACTGTCATCCAGCATCAAAAGATTTAAGCCTTCCCGTCCGTCATACTCGTACACTGCGGAAATCAGCATACCCTCGGAATCAATACCCATCATCTTTCTCGGCGGCAGGTTTGTGATTGCCACACAGGTCTTACCAACCAGCTCTTCCGGCTCGTAATACTCGTGAATACCGCTTAAAATGGTGCGTTTCCGGTCTGTTCCGTCATTCAGTGTGAATTTCAGGAGCTTCTTGGACTTCGGCACTGCCTCACAGGCTTCGATCTTAACCACTCTGAAATCAGACTTGCTGAATGTCTCAAAGTCTACATCATCTGCAAACAACGGCTCGATTTTCACCTTGGAAAGATCAATCTGTACGCTTGGCGCGGACACGGTTGCATCCTCTGCAGAACCATTTACCGCTGCTTTTTCGGCTTTGTTTTCAGCCTTCTTTGGGTCCAGGGTCTTCATTGTGGGGAACAGCAGAACGTCACGAATTGCATAGGAATCAGTCAGCAGCATAACGAAACGGTCGATGCCGATGCCGATGCCGCCTGTCGGAGGCATACCGATCATCAGCGCATTTAAGAAGTCCTCATCCATGGAGTTGGCTTCCTCATCGCCTGCGGCCTTTAACACTTCCTGCGCCTCAAAACGAAGTCTCTGGTCAATCGGATCGTTTAACTCAGAGTAAGCGTTAGCCATCTCACGCTTCGTGATAAACAGCTCAAAACGCTCCGTATAGTCAGGATCCTCCGGTTTTCTCTTGGTCAGAGGAGAAATCTCCACCGGATGGTCTATGATAAAGGTCGGCTGTATCAGATTCTCTTCTACAAACTCTTCAAACAGCATGCTTAAGATATCGCCCTTCTTATGACGCGCCTCATACGCAATATGGTACTGGTCTGCCAGTGCCTTTGCTTCCTCATCGGTATGAATCTCCGTAAAGTCAATTCCCTTATATTTCTTCAGCGCGTCTACCATGGTAATGCGCTCAAATGGCTTTGATAAATCGATTTCCACGCCGTCGTACGACACGACTGCGGTTCCCAGAACCTTTAAGGCTACGGAACGGAACAGGTTCTCCACCAGGTCCATCATACCGTGGTAATCCGTATAGGCCTGATACAGCTCCATTAAGGTAAATTCCGGATTGTGGCGGGTATCCACGCCCTCGTTGCGGAATACACGGCCAATCTCATAAACTCTCTCCAGACCGCCTACGATCAGTCTCTTCAGATACAGCTCCAGAGAAATTCTGAGTTTTACATCCTCGTCCAGCGCGTTGTAATGGGTCTCGAATGGTCTCGCAGCAGCACCTCCTGCGTTGGGAACCAGCATCGGAGTCTCCACTTCCATGAAGCCCTGCTCATCTAAATGATCCCGGATTGCTTTGATAATCTGGGAACGCTTCACGAAGGTGTCACGCACCTCCTGATTCATGACTAAATCCACGTAACGCTGTCTGTAGCGAAGGTCTGTATTGGTCAGGCCATGGAACTTCTCAGGAAGAATCTGAAGGCTCTTGGTCAGCAGAACGACGCTGGTGGCATGGATGGAAATCTCACCGGTCTTCGTGGTAAATGCGGTTCCCTTAATGCCGACAATATCGCCGATATCCATCTTCTTGAAATCCTTATAGGACTCCTCGCCAATGCTGTCTCTGGCTACGTAAGTCTGGATATTTCCCTTTAAATCCTGAACGTTACAGAAGGAAGCCTTTCCCATCACACGCTTGGACATCATACGTCCTGCTACGGAAACTTCCTTTCCTTCCCATTCCTCATAATTTTCCTTAATATCACTGCTGTGTACCGTTACATCATACTTTGTAATCTTAAACGGATCCTTTCCCGCTTCCTGCAGCTCCGCCAGCTTATCGCGGCGCACCTTCAGTAACTGGTTTAAATCCTCTTCCTTAACCTGGTTCTGGTTCTGCTGTTCTGCCACTTATATACACTCCTTTGTGAACTTGACTTTTGGACTTATGACACTCTCTGGATTTCCAGCACCTTGTACTGGATCACACCGGCCTGGGTTTCCACATCTACGACATCGCCGGCTTTTTTGCCCATCAATGCCTGGCCTACCGGTGACTCATTGGAAATCTTGTTCTGAAGGCTGTTCGCCTCTGTGGAACCCACGATCTTGAACTCCATCTCCTCATCCTCATCCACGTCGTAAACCTTTACCTTACAGCCTATGTTAATCTTATCTAAATCAATCTCGTCTTCTACAACGACTTCTGCGTTCTTAAGCAGCTTCTCAAGCTCCTCGATACGAAGCTCGATATCTCTCTGCTCGTCTTTCGCAGCATCATACTCCGCGTTCTCAGATAAGTCCCCCTGTTCCCTGGCTTCCTTAATCTTCTGGGCAACTTCTTTTCGTTTCACTACTTTTAAGTTCTGAAGCTCATCCTCATATCTCTTAAGACCTTCATATGTTAAAATATTTTTCTTATCTGCCATGGTTTTACTTCCTCCTGGTTTAATTCTCGCTCTTTCGCATTCAAAGTATTATATCTTAAACGTCCCGGATTGTCAAGAATTCCGCCTATTTTCCCTCGCAAATGCGAGTTCCGTTTTTAGAATCCTGACCGGCTGTAAAACGGTCCTTCCTTTCCCGATCCGGGACATAAAAAATGTGTTTTCTATTCTTATCCATTTCCGATGTATTTTATTCTGCTTTTTTATAAACTCACACTTTATTTTCAATCCTCTTCCAGGATAAACCGCAGATACGTCCTGTCATCGAAGCTGTGAAATCCCGGGGCAATCCCTTTCGGTCCCTTAAACCGGAACATGCACATGGGATCCGTCTCCTTCACCTCCCGGATGACGGCTTCGCTCTCCGCAAGATTCCCGAAAAGCTCCGGGTATCCGTCGCTCGCCAGCACCACCTCTTCTCCTGGCCGGACCGGATACACCTGGGTGTGTTCTTCATGGATGGGAAAACCATCCAGCACGTCGTAGGAATACTCCCCGTCACCATTGGCAAACTGACACTCTCCCACCAGAAGCGGCATGATGTACTCGCGCCCCGTGTCATGCTCCGCCAGCTCCTCAAGCGTCTTTCCGGCCGCCAGCTCCAGCTGGTTGTAAGCCGATCTGACACCCGCGGTCAGTTCATCCATCACCGTCGTCTTCCTGTAAAGCCTGCCGCCGATCATACACTGGCAATCCCCAAAGCACCAGACCTCCCGGCGCATACGGCTGTATACAATGAGAACAGCCTGAGGCCGCTCCTCCCTCACCCGTTCCAGTACCTCAGGGTTTTCCGCCGCCTGAAACGAGGCCTCCCGCAGCACGCCATTTAAATAAGAAACAGCGCCTTCTGCATTCATATCCGCAGTAAGCGTATCCAACGCCTCCAGAAGCACATCTTTGGCGAATCGGCCCCCTGTCTTTTCCCCTGGCCAGACGAGGCTTCCCTTGCTGGTCACCCCATCGATGACCGCGTAATAGTTACGGCCTGTATACAGGCCATCCTCGCACAGCTCCTGATTCGGATGCTTGGCCTGGATCCATGTTTCAATAATCCGCTCTCCCATTCGGAACACTCCTCCTCCCGTCTAATTCTGCGGGCAATGAGCCGGGCGGCCATGTGAGCATGTCCAGCCGGCGACTTCCGTTTTTTCTCTCCTGCTGCCTCTCTCCACAGCGAAACCGCCCCGCGAACCGCTGCACAGAGAATACGAAATGGCAGGTTTTCTCCCTGCCATCGTTGTCGGAAGCATCTGCCTCCGCTAAAGCCATATAATATCAGTTGGTAGTATACCACATAACGGAAATAATAACAATATTGTCTTCCTAATTCAAAAGACAGACCTTTCCCCTGTTTTTCCGGGAAAAGGTCTGTCTTTTTGCTATCAGCCACACAATTAAAGCGCTCCGTCCCCTTTCATGGCATCATACTGCAAAAGGCTGGCAAAAAATGTGAGCGCCATGCCCTGCCCCCAGCCCTGAATCCATTTACGGGAGATATTGCGGTAGCCTTCCCTGTCCTTCATGACAGCGGTGCCTCCTGAGACATTCATCACGCGGCCATCCGCTGTCACATTGGCCAGAAGGCCCTGCACCGTTTTGTTGACATATTTTAAATAGAGGGGATTCTTTTTCGCCAGCATCGCCGCGGCAATCCCGGCGGAGGCCGATACTTCCTCGTAGGACTCGTCATCATCCAGCAGCGTGCGCCATAAACCGGAGTCCGTCTGGTACAGCTTCAGAGCCGATAGCTGCTCGTTTAAGCTTCCCGCGATCTCTAAATACTCCGGATATAAATAGCACTCCGGGAGAATGTGTGCCACCTGGGACATGGTATACGCCGCCCAGCAATTGGCCCTTCCCCAGTAGAACCCGCTCATATGGTCCTTTGTGATATGATTATAGCCATGGTACCACAGCCCGTTCTTCTCATCCTGTAAATACTGGATATGCCAGTACCACTGATTCAGCGCATCCGCTGTCAGCTCCGGCCTCTCAAGCATTACTCCGGCCCGCAGCAGAAAGAGCGCGGCCATGAAAAGCGTATCCGCCCAGCACTGTTCCGGAAAATCATTGTCAGCCGACACCGTGTGCTGAAGGACATGGTCTCCGAACCGGAGCGCCTCATGTTCCAGATAATTCAGTTTGGCCTCTATGATATCCTTATAGACCTCCTGACCGGTGTGCTGATACAGGGTCAGCAGCACGTGCCCCATGGCGCAGGTGTTAACAGTAAAATCGGGAAGCCCCAGACTGATCAGTTCATCCACCCGCTCCTTCATAAGATCCAGATACTCCTGTTTTCCTGTTGCCTCATACGCCTCCGCGATTCCGTAATACGCAACGCCGCAGGGCCAGTCCCAGGTCATATCCATCCGCATCGTCCGTTCCACGATCCGGTCCATAGTCTGTTCCATACAATTTCTATCAAATTCCAGTTTTCCCATCTGCCTGTTCCTCCATCTTCAACCGTCGTTTGTGTCTTCCTTATTTCTTCTTTCTTCCTTCTTCTTTATCCCTTCAGCCCGCTGGTACTGATTCCCTCCACCAGATATTTCTGGAAGAAAATAAAGATAATTACTGACGGAAGAATGGATAAGGACGCCATGGCAAACATTGCGCCGTAATCCGAGGAAGAGCCCGGATCGCAGAACAGCTTTAACGCAAGGCTGACCGGATACTTAATGGACTTATTGACGTAAAGAAGCGCGGAGAGGAAGTCATCCCATCTCCACATAAAGGAGAAGATTCCTCCTGTAACAAGGGCCGGTGTAATGAGCGGCAGGATTACTCTTCCGAAGATCTGCGGGTAGGAACAGCCGTCGATCTTGGCCGCCTCGTCCAGTTCCTTCGGAATTCCGTCGATAAAGTTCGTCATCAGGTAAACGAAAAATCCCTGAATTGCAAAGAAATACGGCACAATCAGCGGTAAGTAGCTTCCCACCCAGCCCAGCTTCTGATACCAGAGGTACTGCGGGATCATTAAAACCTGCGCCGGAAGCATCATGGAGAGCAGCATTGCCGCAAACAGTATTTTCTTTCCCTTGAAATCAAAACGTGCGAACCCGTACGCCACCACCGCGGATGAAATCACGGTTCCTATCGTGGCAACTATGGAGATAAACAGTGAATTTTTGAAGAATACCAGAAATGGAACCTTTGCAAATCCCTTTAATCCATTGATGTAATTATCCAGTGTAAACGGATTGGGAATCAGGCTACCGGCCGTCTGGAAAATGGTTTTGGTCTCCTTAAAGGAACTCATGAACATCCAGATCAGCGGATAGATCATGAGAATGCCAATACCGAAAACGATGACATGGTATACGACATCGCGAATTCTTTTCTTTGCCTTCATAATTAAAGTCCTCCTTCGTATACCCAGAATTTCTTCGTTGCAAACAGGAACAGCGTGATCATTCCGATCATGGCCAGCATAACCCAGGCCAGAGCCGCGCCGTATCCGGTGTTATAGAACTCGAAGGACTGCTGGTACATATACACCGTGTAAAACAGTGTGGAATTCATCGGTTTTCCCTGGGTGATGATGTAGCTCTGCGTAAAAGCCAAGAAACCATTAATCATCTGCATAACCAGGTTAAAGAAGATCGTCGGTGTCAGAAGCGGCAGTGTAATCCGGAAGAATTTGGAGATGCCGTTCGCGCCATCCACATTGGCCGCCTCGTATAACGACTGTGGAATCTGCTTTAACGAGGACAAAAAGATCAGCATGGAAGAACCGAACTGCCACACTGCCAGGATAATCAGCACCCAGATCGCCGTATTCGTATTGCCCAGCCAGGACATGGTACAGTTGATGCCGACTGCCTGAAGCAGCTTGTTGATCACGCCGTCCGTGGCAAACATACGCTTCCACAGGATAGCGACCGCAACGGAGCCGCCGATGATGGATGGCAGGTAGTAGGCCGCCCGGTAGAATCCGGTCATCTTCGTGCTCTTGAGCAGCAGCATCGCCACGATCAGCGCAAATAAAAGACGCAGCGGCACAGACACAAATGCAAAGAAGAAGGTAACCTTAATGGATTTATAGAACGTTTCATCTGCAAACATGGTCTTGAAATTCTGCAGGCCCGTGAAGACAGGCGGAGACAAAATATCATAGCTGCAGAAGGAATAGTACAGTGAAATTCCCATCGGCACTATCATGAACAGCAGGAACCCGATGGTAAACGGCATGGTAAAGATAATTCCCGCCGTGCGCTCATTATTCATTGCTTTTTTCAGCATTTTCATAGATCTGCTCCTTTTCCCAATCTCGATTATTTCCCAATCTCAATTATTTCCTATTCTCGATTATTTCCCATTCTCAAGAAAAGGGCGCCCCGTAAGTCAGATTATGCCGAAATAGGGACACCCTCAATATGTTTTCAGTTTACAGCCTGTTATTTAGCCTTTTCTGCCATGATCTTATTTCCCTCGGTATAAAGCTGTTCTGCCGCTTCCTCCGCAGTCAGTTCGCCGTAGCATACCTTTTCACCCAGCTTGTTGATTAAGTCGGATACCTCTGCGCTTCCGTTCGGATACGGAGGGTTGATCTGAGAAGAATTCGGTGTCACCACATCATTGATGAAGCTGATTACCTTCTGATCGCTCTCTGTCAGAGACGGAGCCAGTTCCTCGGCAACCTTGGAAGAGATCGGCACGCCTCTCTCGGCCAGAAGAATCTCGTTGCAGTCCATGGAATTGGTCCAGTAGTCGATAATCTTAGCACCTGTAACCGGATCCTTGGAATCCACCGATACGGAGAAGAGCTGGGACGGTTTTAAGAAGTTGGACTTTTTCGGGTCTTTCGACGGCCATGTGGTCAAGTCTAAATTTATGTCCTCCGGAGCTGCGTTGGTAAACGCCGCATACTGGTTTGACCAGCAGAACGCTACCCATGACATGGTTTCCGGGCTGGAACCGTAGATCAGAGGATCCTGCTCGATGGAACCCGGGGTCAGCTCTGCAAATACGCTCGGTTCAATGTACCAGCCTTCCTTCACGCCATCCTCATATACTTTGTAAAATGGTACGAATTCGTCTGCGCTGTCCACGCCCAGCTTCCCTTCGTCAAAGAGCACGTGGCCGTCATAGCCGCGGATCATGGCCTGTAAGATTTCCTGGGAGACGCCGTATGCCATGTTGGTCTTGCATCCGGTCTTTGCGTAGATTTCCTTGCTGACTGCCACGAACTCGTCCAGCGTCATGTTGTCTTTGATTTCCACTCCCGCCTGGTCGGTGATGGTCTTGTTGTAAACCATGGCCGGCGCGTTAATGCCGATTGCGATGGAATACACCTTTCCGTCAACTGATCCGGAATTAATGATGTCCTGGCTGCAGTTGTCTACATTCAGGGTGCCATCCTCAATATAAGGAGTCAAATCCACCAGAAGATTGTTGGAAACGTACTGATCCAGGTAAGCGTAATCCATCTGGATTACATCGGGAAGCGAATGGCCTGCTGCCGCGGTCGCCAGCTTGTTCCAGTAATCAGACCACTCGGAGAACTGTCCGTCGAATGTCACGCCAGGGTTCAGCTCCGAATACTTATCGAGCGCCGCCTGAGTCCTCTCGTTTCTCGTCTGGTTGCCCCACCAGGCCACCGTCAGGGACGCGTCGCCGGAAGCTGCTGCCGTCGTATTTTCAGCCGCCGCACCTGCGGTTGTCTGGGAATCCGCTCCTGTCGTGCTTCCGCTTTCCGCCGTGCCGCCGCATGCCGCCAGAGATACCGCCGCCATGGAAGCGGCCAGGACTACTGCCAATTTCTTCTTCATTTTCATATCCTCCATCTTTTTCTGAAAACGGTGTTGCTCTTCCGTTTTGTTTGTAAGTTCATTATAAACTGGTTTCTTCCAATACCGGTATAAATAAAACCGACTTCCTTTTAGAAAAAACCGACTTTCCTTTCCGAAATCTTGAGTTTGCAATGCAATTATTATATACTGTCCATGTACCATTAGTAACCATACTTTTCTACTTCAACCGAAATCTTTAATATAGAAAGAAGCAGGACAATTCGCATGAAAAAACGGGCAGAAACCTTAAAAGCAAAGCTCCTTACCTTGTTCAAAAACCTCTCGCTGAGATGGAAGATTTTCTTTATTGTACTGTTAAACGTCGTCTCTCTCCTACTGTTTTCCCTCATTGGCTTTACCATACTGTCAAAGACCTATAATGAACTGCTCTACCGATCCATTGCGGGAAATTTGAGTTTTTCGGCCAATACCATCTCTGCAAATTTAAAGGATGTGGAGCGCCTTTCCTCCATCATCCTGTCGACTCCGTCCATCCAGACGTCTCTCTCCGCGATCCACGAATCGGATGATGCCGTGGTCCGTTCCAATGCCAACCGGAGCATCAACACCGCTCTTTCATCCTATTATGAGACATTCCGGCAGAACGGCGTCTCCTACATCGTCCTCTATAACGATGCATTTTCCAATACGACCAACTGGGCCGCCTACGAAAGGACCGATTCGGCTTTTATCCATAATGCCCTGGAGAATGCGGCGGCCGGCGACGGCGCGGTCAGCTGGACCACCGGAGGCGGCAGTACTTCCGGCCTCTTTCTCGGAAGAAATATCAGGAAAATCGAGGCGCTGGATTTCTCCACCATCGGAAGGCTGCTGATCTACGTGGATACCGACAGGCTGATCAATACGATCAACCGTTCCTTCCAGACCTTCGATACCGGCTACTACATTCTGGCAGACGGACCGGACACCATCTACTCCTCTGCCGGCCTCTCCAAAGACCTGGTAACCCAGACGCTCCAGCTGGAGGACGACACGTATCAGACCCTTCGGGTGGACAACCACACCTATTTTGCAGTGAGCAGCAAGATTCCGTATTACGACTGGCGTTACATCAGCCTGATCCCGTTTGACTCCATCATTCACTCCATCGGACGCTCCGCGAAAATCATTCTGGGCATCATGGTGCTCGGCATTCTGATCGCCCTCGCCTTAACGCAGTGGCTGATTTACTCCATTCTTCGCCATTTCAACGCGCTGATTGTTAAGATGGATGGATTCAGTAAAAATGAGCTCACCCTGGAGCAGTCCGCCTACGATTACAGCGTCCGAAACGATGAGATCGGGCGGCTTCACCAGCGTTTCGACCGGATGGCCACCCGGATCCGGACCCTGGTGGACACGAATTATAAAAATGAACTGCTGCGCAAGGAAGCCCAAATCAAGGCGCTGGAATCCCAGATCAACCCGCATTTCCTCTATAATACGCTGGAATCCATCAACTGGAGGGCAAAGGCATCCAAAAACGCGGAAATATCCATGATGGCGGAGTCTCTCGGAACGCTGCTCCGCTCCACCCTCAGTAATCGCGAGTCCCTGGTGGAACTGGACTACGAGCTGGAGCTGGTCCGCGCCTACATCACGATACAGAAAATACGGTTTGAGGACCGTCTGGACTTCGTCTCCCTGGTGGCCGACGATCTGCATCATATCCTGATGCCGCCGCTGACCATACAGCCGCTCATAGAAAATGCCATACGCTACGGCATGGAAGAGATGACGGAGACCTGTCACGTGGAACTCCTGGTGCGCCACGAGGATGATAAGGTCCTGATCCGGGTAAAAAACAACGGTTCCGTTTTTGAAGAAGACCTTCTCGAAAAATTAAGGAGCCGGAAAAAGCAGCCGAACGGCTTCGGCATCGGTCTCATGAACATTGACCAGCGCATCCGCCTGCTGTTTGGCGACGCGTACGGTCTTGAGTTAAAAAATGAGGACGACTGCGCAACCGCCGATATCCATATACCATTTCAAGTCAAGGAGAACCAATCATATGCTGAAACTGATCATTGCAGACGATGAACGCATCATCCGGGAGACCATATCCACAATTATTGACTGGAGCCAGTATGGGATTGAACTGGCCGGTCTCTGTTCCAACGGAATCGAGGCCTACAACATGATTTTAGATGAATCTCCGGACCTGGTCATCACGGATATCCGCATGCCGGGCATGAACGGGCTGGAGCTGATCGGACGGATATCCGAGACGGATCTGGACACCCAGTTCATCCTTCTCTCTGGCTACGGAGAATTTGAATACGCCAAACAGGCCATGAAATATGGGGTCCGCCACTATCTTTTAAAGCCCTGTAATGAGCAGCAGATCATTGACGCCGTAAAGGAAAGTGTCAGCGACTGCTACGCCAGGCGCCAGACGCGCCGGATATTGGACTCCCAGTTCAGCCAGGCGGACAGCATCCGCCACAATGTCGTCTCCAGTATCATCAACGACGCCCTCTATCTGGAGAAATCGCTGGATGAGATTATTCCCACCTATGAGCCCTACATGGATTTTTACTTTACGCCCTACCGTCTGTTCTACATTTACTATCTGGAACAGGAGAATCTGGAGGAATTTCTGGGCCTTCTAAGCGATTTTGCCCAGAACTGTCTGCCGCAGGTCAGCATCTACGGAATCTATGTGCGAAATACCTTTTTGATCTTCTGTCAGAACATCTCCTTTGACTTCGGCCAGCTGAAGGCGAAGCTGGACCGCGTCAGCTTAGAGGGCCAGCACACCAG
>OJJZ01000315.1_pt1 | contig 12634 bp, 8 predicted proteins | sample 1596481 | NCBI WGS metagenome assembly OJJZ01 (sample SAMEA4350110, study PRJEB24818) | metagenome | biome: human; feature: gut; material: faeces | place: Denmark | collected 2013-09 | reverse complement strand
CTTTATTCCCGGTTTTCTTATGGTTTTAAAACCAGTTTGTCGATTCCGAGGAAGTTCTTAATTACCACGCAGGCGCCGCCCAGCAAAATAGCCGTATCCTGCAGCCCGGATGGCAGGATCGTGCAGTATTTATCCATGCGGTTGCAGAGAGAATCCTGAATCTGTCTTGTAATATCCGGGATATACATGGTGAAAGAGCTGTTAATAATAATCAGGTTGGGATTAAAGGTATTCAGGATATTATTAATTCCGATTGCCATATATTTTACAAATTGGGAAATGACCTCTCTTGCATCACTGTCTTGCGCCTGGTAAGCGCGGATCAATGTGTCAATGGATACCTCTTCATTGCCTTTGCGCTTTGCATAATCAATGAGGATGGCCCGTTCGGAAGCATATTGTTCAAAGCATCCGTGGTTGCCGCAGGGGCAGGGGCGGCCGTCCGGAACGATAATTGTATGTCCGAATTCCCCGGCATAGCCGTTATAACCCGTATAGAGCTGATCATCGATCAGAATCCCCATACCGATACCGGAATGTACGCTCAGGTTAATAATATTAGGGTAATTAAAGTAAAAAGTACGTTCACCCAGTACGGAGAGGTTAGCTTCGTTATCCATATAGACAGGCACATGGAAATGTTCGGATAAGGCTTCCGAAAGGTTATCCTCTTTTATGGAATAGTAAGGGGTGAACATCACTTGATTATGATGAACGACGCCGTGGATACCGATACTGATGCCAATGACACCATGGACAGTAGAAGGCAGGCCCTCAATGGTCTTTTCAATAATAGGGATCAGAACAGGAAGAATCTCCTGGCTGCCTCCTTTATTCTTATATTGTTTCACAAAGCAATGGGTTCCCTTTAAGTCCGAGGTGAGTACCGTGATGTAATCCACACTTACATCCAGTGAAATCACATGACCGCCTGACTGGTTAAGATCCAGAAGGATTGGCTTTCGCCCTTTGTATGTTTGTGCACTGCCGATTTCTATAACCAGGTGCTCATCAATCAAAACCTGGACGATGGCTGAAATAGTGGCTTTTGTAAGTCCCAGTGCCTTGGACAGGTCCGCTCTTGATATGGGACCGTTATTTACAATGGATTCCAGAACAAGATGGCTGTTAATATCGCGGATTAATTCCTTGCTTCCTGTTATCATATTATCCTCCGTTATAGTTTATTGACTATATTAAGTATATCATAGAAAAGGTAAATAGGACAGTCAAAAAAATCATCTTTCGTAATTCTTAAAATTTTTTTTGTTTAATCTATGCTATAATATATTATATTATGGGCTTATTGTATGGAAATGGATGAATGTGTTTTATTTATAGGAAAAACTGTTTTATTGTGCAGCTTTGAGTCTGAAAAGATATATATTGTGTAAATCAAAGAAATGGGGTGGATAGAATGTCAGTAAAAGAGCATTTTTATTATTTGTCGGATGACCGGGAAACGAAGATTCATGCCGTAAAATGGATACCGGATGGAGAGGTCAGGGCGGTTCTTCAGATCGCACATGGAATGGTTGAATTCATAGAAAGGTACGATGAGTTCGCGGGTTATATGGCAGACAGGGGATTTCTGGTGGTGGGGAATGATCATCTGGGCCATGGGAATTCCATAAAGTCAAAGGAATATTACGGCTATTTTGCGAAAGAAAACGGCAACCGCACACTGATTCGGGATATGCATAAACTTCGGAAAACGACGGAAAAGGAAAATGCGGGAATACCTTATTTTATTCTGGGACACAGTATGGGATCATTTTTGACCAGACAGTATATCTGCTGTCATGGGGAAGGACTGGCGGGTACTATTATTATGGGAACCGGGTATAAGCCTAGATTTGCGGTAAAGGCAGGTATCATACTCACCTCCATACTGGCAAAAAGGCATGGCTGGATGTACAGAAGCAGGCTTGTGGATGCAATGGCATTTGGCGGTTATAACCGGAATTATAAGCCTGCAAGGACAGACCGGGACTGGCTGTGCCGGGATGAAAAAGTAGTGGATGCCTATATAGCGGAAGAGAGATGCCAGTTTTTATTCACGCTGAATGCTTACCATAATCTGTTTCATGGATTGTATAAATTAACCTTTGAGGAATACTTAGACCGTATGCCAAAGGAGATGCCGGTTCTGTTTGTCTCAGGAGAGGATGATCCGGTGGGAGATCAGGGCAAGGGCGTAAAGAAAGTCGTGGAGACATTTAAACAAACAGGTATGAAGGAGGTCTCCTGCATACTTTATCCGGAAGACCGTCATGAAATTTTGAATGAACTGGATAAAATACAGGTTTACCGGGACATTTACCAATGGATAAGCCGGCAGATTTAAAAAACTGGAATATACATTTTGGTACAGGCATCTTACATTACGCTCTGGGCCAGAAAGAATAGGGAGTTAGCATGTTTAATATACTAGTTTGCGATGATGATAAGGAGATCATGGATGCTGTTGAAATATACTTAAACCAGGAAGGATATGAAGTCTATAAAGCAATGGATGGAGAGTATGCCCTGCAGACGCTGAAATTGGTAGAAATTCATCTGGTTATTGCCGACATAATGATGCCAAAACTGGACGGAATCACATTGACAAAGGAAATCAGGAAGACTAGCGGGGTTCCGATCATAATTCTTTCCGCTAAATCAGATGATACGGATAAAATAATGGGTCTTGATAATGGGGCCGATGACTATCTGACAAAGCCTTTTAATCCATTGGAGCTTGTGGCAAGGGTGAAATCCCAGCTCAGGCGTTACACAAAGCTGGGGAATTATGTAAAAGGAGATATCACGGTGATCTATCGGACAGGAGGCCTTGTGATCAATGATGAGGAAAAGGAAGTTACGGTAGATGGAGTAATTGTGAGGCTCACCCCCATCGAATATAATGTACTGCTTCTTCTGGTGAAGAATAAAGGCAAGGTATTTTCCATAGACCAGATTTATGAACAGATCTGGAATGAGGCAGCGATTGGTGCCGATAATACAGTTGCGGTACATATCAGACACATCAGAGAAAAGATTGAAATTAACCCCAAAAGTCCCCGTTATCTGAAAGTAGTATGGGGAATTGGCTATAAAGTAGAGAGTATAGCGGATGAAGAATAACGAAGAGGAAATAAAAGGTAAGAAAATTGAGCTTCAGGCTGCAAAAAAAATCGTAACACTTACGGTGGAATATATGTCGCTGATTATTATCATATGTTCCTTTATGATCAGCCTCAGCATGATGACTTCCCTGGAAGACTTTCAGAATGCATTGGGAAAACCCTATTCGGAAACAGCCAAATATGAGACCCAGGTAGAAGAAAAGATTGGACAGCTCCATGAATTTCTGGAGAGCTGTAATAAATTTGAGACAGATGGGGTCTATGATCCAAATAGAATTGTTGATATAGAAGATTACGCCCAGAATAAGAATATCACGGGAAAGAGCAAAGGCGGACTCACTTACCGTCTCCATGATCTGCTGCAATGGGCACAACAGGGGACAGAACTGAATATGGAGGAAGCATATTCCCCCATAGGATATAAAGATATCGACGAATATGCCCTTGAAATGGGAATGGACCGGGATAAGCTTTATCTTCATTTGAAAATTGCAATAGCGGGAATCTGGGAAGATGTCTGGCATTATAATACCTTAAAAGTAGACTTTAACGGTAAGAATACCAATCTGAAATACATAGTTCTGGATAAAAATAATAAAAAAATCAATGGGAACACGAATTTGTCGGAAGAACAGATTCTGAATCTGGGAACCTACGTGGTTCTGGATTATAAGAACCTGGAGTACGATGCCAATCTGAAATTCAAAAAAAATATATACAGTAATCTGGGCAGAGGAATTTCGCCCAACTGTATCGACAGCCGTATCGTAATAGGGATCGATACGTCATTTCCGGTTCAGGATGAATTTTATGTTATGAAAGAACGATATGAGAACTGGATGCCATGGAGCCGCGCGGCTGCGGTTGTATGCGGTATTTTTATGTTCATCTGGCTTTCATCCATAGGATATTTAACCAGTATTGAAGGATATGAAAAAGGGGAATTTGGTCTGATGAAAATAGACAGTTTCCCAATTGAGATGTTGACGATTATAAGCGCCATGGTTATTGCACTTGGGGGGCATCTGGCATATTTGAGCTATCAGAATCTGGGGATTTTCCCCGGAATTGCAGGAGTACTGTTTTCACTTGCAGGATTTGCAAATGGCATGTTTGTGGTGTGGTACGGCAGCATGGTGCGCCGGGTAAAGGGCGGTGTATTGTTAAAGTACAGTTTTATCTGGAACATGTGGCGGGAGATGTACCATATGATTTATAAGAGAAAAATTTCAGTCCGGATTCTTATCTGGTATATTGGATTTTTGCTTGCCGTCATTCTGGGAATCATTTTTATTACCTGTCTGGGCGTCTGGGGTCTGCCCCTGACCATCCTTGTGGAATTGCTGATCGGGATTAATTTAGTAAAGATGACGATGCAGCAGGATGAAATTTCAAACGGGATCGAGCACATCTTAAATGGAGATTTTGACTATAAGATTGAGGGATCTAAATTTTTACCCTCCAACAAAAGGCTGGCGGATTCCGTTAATAAAATGAGTAAAAGCCTGGAGGCTATCATTGAGGAAAACACGAAGAGCGAAAGGCAGAAGACGGATTTAATTACCAATGTCTCCCATGATATCAAAACACCCCTGACATCCATTATCAATTATGTGGATTTATTAAAACGGCTGCAACTGTCAGACCAAAAGGCAAGGGACTATTTAGAGGTGCTGGATCAGAAATCCCAGAGATTGAAGTATCTGACGGATGATCTCCTGGAAGCATCCAAAATCAGTTCGGGAAACATTCAGTTAGAATACATAAATATTAATTTCAAAGAACTGATCCTGCAGACGGCAGGGGAATTTGACGACCAGTTTAAGGCCAGAGGACTGGAACTGATCACCAGTGTTCCGGACCATCCCATTATCATCCGGGCAGATAATGCACGGATCTGGCGTGTCATAGAGAACCTGTATAACAATGTAGAAAAGTATGCCATGCCCGGAACAAGGGTCTATGCGGCAATCCGCACGGAAAATGAAAAGATGGTATTTTCCATAAAGAACATATCCGAGTATTTGCTTAATATGGAAGCAGATGAGCTGACGGAGCGTTTTATACAGGGGGATAAATCCAGAAGCACAGAAGGAAGCGGACTTGGATTATCCATTGCAAGATCCCTTACGGAAATGCAGGGCGGTGAATTCCGCATCAGCGTTGATGGGGATCTGTTTAAAGCAGTATTAATATTCCCTATGCAGATTCCCTGATAACGTCATATGAATGTAAAAAACAGCCAGTCCCAATTAAAACCGGGCTGGCTGTTGTCATCATGTACTGGATCAGTATCCGTCTATTCTGACTTTTCCTTGGCAGAGCCTGTTGTAGGAGACAAGTTCTTAAAAGCAGACGGTTCCATAATTTCCGGGATTTCGGTAGAAGTATTTTCTTCATTCTCTTCTTCCGGGATATAATGGTCAAAAATCTTTGCGAATAAATAGGAATTAATAAATGCAATCAGTGCAAATCCGATGAGAATCCATACAATCAGGCCATATGCAAATACAATTGGAATCATCAGTGTAGCTCCGGCAGGTACAATAGCTACAATCAATATTAAAATGTATATGGAAGATGTCTGATGGACATAAACAGCGAATTCTTAAATGTATTTTTAATAGAATTCACAAATTTGGATAAAATCGGAAAAATGTAAGATAATACAAATGCATACACAACTGCAACAACCATAAGGCCATAACGCATAACGGTTGTCAGAGTGGATTTCATCTGTCCGGTAATTCTGAAATCCATCAGCAGGATAATACCGGCAACTAACATAATCAGCCAGATAATTGTGCTCTGCTTGAAATTTTCCTTAAAAGATTTGAAGAAACTCTTTATAATATAGGATTCCTCATTACGCGCCATTTTCAGCGTGACATAATACATAGCCGTACAGGAAGCTCCGATGGTAACAACCGGAATACAGCATATCAGAAATACAACGTTTAACATCATCAAGTCTGCTACCCTGGACATAAAAGTAAAGAACTTATTGTCCATACTAAAAAATCTACCCATTCTAAATTACCTCTTTTAACGATTTATTTGTTTATAACAAATTATATAGGATTATAGGGAAAAATGCAAATAAATAAAGCATAAACTTAGGAAAATCAGGCAGATCTTTTAAATTTTTTCCCCTTGACTTTTTATTCCGTGATACATATAATGAAAATTAACGTAGCAGTTCAGAAGATTTGATCACGGACAAGTTACAAACCGGTACTTCATTGCACATTTATCAGGCAATACGGTGCTGGAAATATATAGAAAAGACGATGACGAAGACAGTACATCTATCAAGCCGGAGAATGTCCGGTACGAAATTTTCAGCGAGCCGGTGGTGGTGGAAGACCGGTAAGAGTAGGTTAGATGGAAGATCACTTCAGAGTTTCAGGCTGAATAACAGTAGGTGCTGACGGTTTTCCACCGTTAACAGGAACGCGTATGTCAGTATGTTGTAACAGGTGGTTAACGAAGTGTATCGCTCTCGTCCTTTTACAGGGATGGGAGCTTTTTTTGTACATCCATCCCGGAATCAAGGCTGGCATAAAATAATTCTCAAACACGCAATAGCGTATAAAATTTAAGGAGGAATATATTCATGTACGACAAAGTTTCTACGAATCTTAATTTTGTTGACCGGGAGAAGAAGACAGAGAAGTTCTGGGAAGACAATCAAATTTTTGCAAAGAGTATTGATAACCGCGAGGGATGTGATACCTACACATTCTATGACGGACCGCCCACCGCAAATGGCAAGCCTCATATCGGCCACGTTTTAACCCGTGTGATCAAAGATATGATTCCAAGATACCAGACCATGAAAGGGAAGATGGTTCCCCGAAAAGCCGGCTGGGATACCCATGGCCTTCCTGTTGAGCTGGAAGTGGAAAAAATGCTGGGTCTGGACGGAAAAGAACAGATTGAAGAATATGGTCTGGAACCATTTATCAAATATTGTAAAGACAGTGTATGGAAATACAAGGGCATGTGGGAAGACTTTTCTGCAACCGTTGGATTCTGGGCAGATATGGAGCATCCCTATGTAACATATGACAACAACTTTATCGAATCCGAATGGTGGGCATTAAAGCAGATCTGGGACAAAGAACTGTTATATAAAGGATACAAAATCGTACCTTACTGCCCAAGATGCGGAACTCCCCTGTCCAGCCATGAAGTTGCCCAGGGATATAAGGATGTAAAAGAACGTTCGGCAATTGCCAAATTTAAGGTAAAAGGCGAAGATGCATATATTCTGGCATGGACGACCACACCTTGGACACTGCCTTCTAACGTGGCGCTCTGCGTAAATCCCAAGGAGACTTATGTAAAAGTATCCATGAAAGAAGATGGAACGGTTTATTATCTGGCACAGGCACTTTGTGATAAAGTACTGGGCGAAGACACCTATGAGGTACTGGAGACTTATGTGGGAACAGACTTGGAATATAAAGAATATGAGCCATTATTCCCATTTACCACACCGGCGAAAAAGGCTTACTTTGTAACCTGTGCTGACTATGTTACTTTAACAGACGGTACCGGAGTCGTTCATATTGCTCCAGCATTTGGTGAAGATGACTCTCAGGTAGGAAAGAAATATGACCTGCCATTTCTTCAGCTGGTAGACAGCAAGGGTGAGATGACGGAAGAAACTCCCTGGGCAGGCACATTCTGCAAAAAAGCAGATCCCCTTGTACTGGAAGATTTAAAATCAAGAGGACTTTTATTCTCTGCACCGCAGTTTGAGCACAGCTATCCACACTGCTGGAGATGTGACACCCCTCTGATCTACTATGCACGTGAATCCTGGTTCATCAAAATGACTGCTGTAAAAGAGGACCTGATCAGAAATAACAACACCATCAACTGGATACCGGAAAGCATCGGAAAAGGACGCTTCGGAGACTGGCTGGAGAACGTACAGGACTGGGGAATCAGCCGTAACCGCTATTGGGGAACGCCGCTGAATGTCTGGGAATGTGAATGCGGACATATGCACTCCATTGGAAGCATTGCGGAATTAAAAGAAATGTCGGATAACTGTCCGGAAGATATCGAACTGCACCGCCCATTCATAGATGCCGTAACCATCAAATGTCCTCACTGCGGGAAAGAAATGCATCGTGTACCGGAAGTAATTGACTGCTGGTTTGATTCCGGGGCAATGCCGTTTGCACAGCATCATTATCCGTTTGAGAACCAGGAATTATTCAAACAGCAATTCCCGGCAAACTTTATTTCAGAAGCGGTAGACCAGACCAGGGGATGGTTTTATTCCCTGCTGGCGATTTCTACACTGATCTTTAATGAAGCGCCGTATAAGAATGTTATCGTACTGGGCCATGTTCAGGATGAGAACGGACAGAAGATGAGTAAATCCAAGGGAAATGCAGTAGACCCGTTTGATGCACTTTCCACTTATGGAGCAGATGCGATCCGCTGGTATTTCTATGTGAACAGCGCTCCCTGGCTGCCAAACCGTTTCCATGGAAAAGCAGTAACGGAAGGACAGCGTAAATTTATGGGTACTCTTTGGAATACCTATGCATTTTTCGTGCTTTATGCAAATATAGATGAATTTGACGCTGCAAAATATAGTTTGGAATATGATAAACTTCCGGTTATGGACAAATGGCTGCTGTCCAAAATGAATACCCTGATTCAGACCGTAGATGACAACCTGGGCAATTACAAAATTCCGGAAGCAGCAAGAGCATTACAGGAATTTGTAGATGACATGAGTAACTGGTATGTGCGCAGAAGCCGTGAGCGTTTCTGGGCGAAGGGCATGGAGCAGGATAAAATCAATGCATATATGACATTGTATACGGCTCTTGTAAATGTATGCAAGGCTGCAGCACCGATGATTCCGTTTATGACAGAGGATATCTACCAGAATCTGGTCTGCAATATTGACAAGACAGCACCGGAAAGCATTCACCTGTGTGATTTCCCCACAGCGGACCTGGCACAGATCGACAAAGACCTGGAAGCAAATATGGACGAAGTCCTGAAAATTGTTGTTATGGGACGCGCATGCAGAAATTCAGCGAATATCAAGAACAGACAGCCGATTGGAAATATGTTCGTGAAAGCTCCTTTTGAATTGCCGGAGTTCTTTGTGGATATCATCAGAGAAGAATTAAATACCAAAAAAGTAACCTTTACAAATGATGTCAGAAACTTTACTTCCTATAGCTTTAAGCCGCAGCTTAAGACCGTGGGACCAAAATATGGAAAACTTCTGGGAGGAATCCGTCAGGCACTTCCACAGTTAGATGGAAATGCTGCCATGGATGAATTGAACGGAAACGGTTCCATAAAGCTTGACATAAACGGAACAGAGGTTGTATTATTAGAAGAGGATCTGCTGATTGAGACAGCGCAGATGGAAGGATACGTGTCAGAGCAGGATAACGAAATTACCGTTGTACTGGACACCAACCTCACTCCAAAGCTGATTGAAGAAGGTTTCGTCAGAGAGCTGATCAGTAAGGTACAGACCATGAGAAAAGAAGCGGGCTTTGAAGTGACAGACAGAGTCGTGGTTTATGCAAAAGACAATCAGAAGATTGAAAAAATATTAGAAGAGCACAGAGAAGAGATTAAGTCAGAAGTTCTGGCTGATGATATTGTGACAGGCTCTGCAAACGGCTATGTAAAGGAATGGAACATCAACGGGGAGACAGTAACCATGGGCGTTGAGAAGGTGTAATATACCAGAAAACAGGAGGATGGTTCATGAGTAAAAAATTTGACAAGGAAACATTTATTAACGATGTTAAGGCAAATGTAAAAACCTTATATCGCAAGACGATTGAGGAAGCGACAAAACAGCAGGTATTTCAGGCGGTGTCCTATACGATTAAAGATACAATCATTGATAACTGGCTGGCAACCCAGAAACAGTATGAAATAGACGACCCGAAGACGGTGTACTATATGTCTATGGAGTTCCTGATGGGGCGTGCCCTGGGTAATAATCTGATCAATCTCACCGAGTATAACGATGTGAAAGATGCATTAGAGGAAATCGGATTTGATCTGAACGTAATCGAGGATGAAGAGCCGGATGCAGCGCTTGGTAACGGAGGCCTGGGACGTCTTGCAGCATGTTTCCTGGATTCACTTGCAACTCTTGGATATTCTTCCTATGGCTGCGGTATCCGTTACCGTTACGGGATGTTTAAACAGAAAATAGAAAATGGGTTTCAGATAGTAGTGCCGGATAACTGGTTAAAGGACGGAAATCCTTTCGAACTGCGCCGTCCGGAATATGCCAAAGAAGTGAAATTTGGCGGATATGTACGTGTGGTATATGATGAAGAGACCAGAAGAAACCGCTTCATCCAGGAAGGCTGCCAGTCCGTGCGTGCCATTCCTTTTGATATTCCCATTGTGGGATATGACAACCGTATCGTGAATACGCTGCGTGTCTGGGATGCAGAAGCCATTAACGATTTCCAGCTGGATTCCTTTGACAAGGGAGATTACCAGAAAGCGGTAGAGCAGGAAAACCTAGCGCGGAACATTGTAGAAGTTCTTTACCCCAATGACAATCATTATGCCGGCAAAGAACTCCGCTTAAAACAGCAGTACTTCTTCATTTCCGCCAGCGTACAGGCAGCAATAGAGAAATATAAGAAAAAACATTCCAATATGAGGAAATTCTACGAAAAAGTCACATTCCAGTTAAATGATACCCATCCTACAGTAGCTGTAGCGGAATTAATGCGTATCCTGGTAGATGAAGAAAATCTGGAATGGGATGAAGCATGGGAAGTGACAACGAAGACCTGTGCATATACAAACCATACCATCATGGCGGAAGCTCTGGAAAAATGGCCGATAGAGTTATTTTCCAGGCTGCTTCCCCGTATTTACCAGATTATTGAAGAGATCAACCGCAGATTCCTCATTGAGGTTGGCAGAAAATATCCGGGTGACCAGAATAAAGTCAACAAGATGGCAATCATACATGACGGACAGGTGAAGATGGCACATCTTGCGATTGTAGCCGGTTACTCTGTAAATGGTGTGGCACAGCTTCATACCGAGATCCTGAAAAAGCAGGAGTTAAGGGACTTCTATGAAATGATGCCTGAAAAGTTCAACAATAAGACCAATGGTATCACCCAGAGGAGATTCCTTCTTCATGCGAATCCGCTGCTGGCTGATTGGGTAACCGCCCACATTGGGGATGAGTGGATTACAGACCTGCCGCAGATTTCCAAATTAAAGATCTATGCAGAGGACAAAAAAGCACAGCAGGAATTTATGAACATCAAATACCAGAATAAGGTACGTCTTGCCAAATATATCTTAGAGCACAACGGTGTGGAAATTGATCCCCGTTCCATCTATGATGTACAGGTAAAGAGGCTTCATGAATACAAACGCCAGCTCATGAACATTCTGCATGTCATGTATTTATACAATACCATTAAAGACCATCCGGAGATGGATTTCTATCCAAGGACCTTTATCTTCGGTGCCAAGGCAGCAGCAGGATACCGCCGTGCGAAGCTTACCATTAAGCTGATCAATGCAGTGGCTGACGTTGTCAATAACGACAGATCTATAAAAGGAAAGCTGAAAGTGGTATTTATTGAAGATTACCGCGTATCCAATGCGGAATGGATTTTTGCAGCATCGGATGTATCAGAGCAGATTTCAACAGCAAGTAAAGAAGCTTCCGGTACGGGTAACATGAAATTTATGTTAAACGGAGCACCGACCCTGGGCACCATGGACGGCGCAAACGTTGAGATCGTAGAAGAAGTTGGAGAAGAGAACGCATTTATCTTCGGACTGAGCGCTGATGAAGTTATCAATTTTGAGAATAACGGCGGCTACCATCCAATGGATTACTTTAACAATGATCAGGATATCCGCAGGGTACTGATGCAGCTGATCAATGGGGAATATGCAAAGGATGACCCGGAACGTTTCCGTGAAATCTATAACTCCCTGTTAAATACCAACAGCAGCGACAGGGCTGATACTTACTTTATCCTGGCGGACTTTAAGTCCTATGCACAGGCACAGAAGAAAGTAGAAGAAGCATACCGGGATGAAGCACGGTGGGCTAAAATGGCAATTCTGAATGTGGCAAGCAGCGGTAAGTTCACTTCAGACAGAACAATTCAGCAGTATGTGGATGAAATCTGGCATTTAGACAAAGTAGTCATCGACTAACCAATGATGCTTTTTCGTAACAGTTCAGACAGCATGAACTGTTACACTTTACATCACACAGATATATTTTAATATGAAAAACCTGGTATCTTTCATTTTATGGCAGGTAATTCGGCAGTCGACCGGATTACCTGCAATAAGATGAGTATACCGGGTTTTTTGCTGTCATTTTTATCATAAGTTGCGCAGACTCCTCCTCTTAAGTGTAGGATGAAGCAGATATTTAAAAAAATTCCTTCATTTATGCATAATATAGAAATCCGGTAATATACATAAGACAAGGAAGG
>OJJZ01000312.1_pt1 | contig 12669 bp, 9 predicted proteins | sample 1596481 | NCBI WGS metagenome assembly OJJZ01 (sample SAMEA4350110, study PRJEB24818) | metagenome | biome: human; feature: gut; material: faeces | place: Denmark | collected 2013-09 | reverse complement strand
TCCATACGCTTTTTATTTAAATAGTCGGAAAAACGCATGCCTTCTTCCTTTACAAACTGTTTGCTTAAGTATCCCACACTGACGAATAAATAGTTTTCTGCCAGCCATTTTAAAGAAAGATTTTCAGAATCTAAATGTTGTTCCACGTAGGTTTTTAAAAGGGCAATGTTGGCGCTGGTTTTGGAGACGCCGGAATTTGTGTTCTTTTGTATTAAAACAACCTCCATTAAGCACCGGATCTCGGAAATGTTGGGACAGGAATAGAGGCGTCGGAAGAAATCACAGGCGATGTCAAGGGACTGTTCCTCATCCGGATTCAGCTTTAAAAAGAGGCTTAGAGCTAAATTTCTGGCTGTGTCCAGAGGTATACCCGGAGAAAAAACCGTGTCGAGAAGATGGCAGACCTCGGTCTCTCCCCTGGCACTTAATAAAGATTCTTCCAATTGGCTAATGTGCCATGGAGAGGTAATATTATTTCTGATTTCATGGATTTTTGTGGAACGATCTGCCAGAAGGATGCGCTCATATCTCGCAATCTTTATCAGACATGTGTGAAACAGCGCTTCCGATGTGGCTTCATGAAGGAAGCTGATATCAAAGGATACGGACTGACCGGTGTACGATAAAATGGTCAGGGCCTGCCGGATTTCCTCCTGGCAGGCGAGTGTGTTTGCAGGGAGGATCAGTATGGCACTGTTCCTTACATAGATAGCAGGAAATTCCAGAGGAGAACCGGCTGCCTGGCAGATTTTCCCGGCATCTTTTAGGAAGGTCTTTAAATAAGACTCTTCTACGAAGGAACAGATGCAGGCGGATAACCCAGAATCCCGGATAGATAAAAGCGACTGATATTTGCCATAAATTGAGGAGAACTCTTCCGGCCGTTCCAGGGCTTCCATAATAAAACTCTGCTCCAGAGGAGCCTGCAAATCGCGAAGCAGATGCTCCTGTTCTTTTTGCCTTCGTGCCTCCTTAAGGGTCAGCTCGTGGCGGATCGATACGAGAGAATCAATTAGCTCCTGTTTGTCCGTTGGCTTCAGTAAGTAATAGCGGACGCCATATTTCATGGCCTGTTTGGCATACTCGAATTCACTGTAGCCGGACAGCAGTATGAAGGTGATCTTAGAATCCGACTTCATAGAGCGCTCGATTAAGTCCAGACCGTTTAAGATGGGCATACGGATATCCGTAATTACCACATCAGGGTATTCATCACAGATGACATCATAGGCCTCCATGCCGTTTTTGGTGGTTGCTATCAACTCATAACCAATAGAAGTGTAGTCGATCATTTCGGATAATGCTTCACGGATAATCTGTTCGTCATCTACAATCATTAATCTAAGCATGTAATTCCTCTCTCTCTTTTGGGATGGACAGCATAACGACAGCCATACCGTCTTTATTATAAAATGTCAGACCATAATGATCACCGTATATGAGCTTTAAGCGGGAATCAATATTAACCAGCCCGACTCCGGAGCCCTGGGGGGTAATCTGGCGGTGCTCTATTTTCCAGAGTAAGTCCTCCTCAAATTGAGAACCGGTGTTGGCTACCTTGATTCGGTAACTGCCTTCACGTTCCCGGACGGTTACACGGATGGTACATATTTCGTCGGTGTATTCCATGGCATGCTTTAATGCATTTTCTACCAGAGGCTGGATGCACAGTTTTGGTACGAAGATATGAGAGATGTCTTCCGGTACGACGAGTTCGAAGACGAGGCGGTCTTTAAAACGGATTTTCTGAATCTGTATGTAGTTATCCAGGACGGCTAGTTCATCGGCAAGAGGGATTAGATCACCTTCGCCGGTGATGGAGGCCCGGAACAGGTTGCCTAAGGAACGTACCATGGTGGAAATATCATCAGCTCCGTATTTCTGCGCCATCCAGTTGATGGTGTCCAGAGTGTTATAAAGAAAGTGAGGGTTGATTTGCTGCTGGAGTATCTTAATGGTGGCATCCCGTAAAAGCAGTTGTTTGTCATAATTCTCATCTCGCAGAACTTTAACGCTCTTTGTCATCTCGTCGAAGTTTACGTGAAGCTGACCAATTTCGTCCCTGCGGTTTACGTAATCATATTCCCTCTGATCTTCCGGAACCGGCTCGCCGTTTCCAAAGCAGCGGATTTTTTCCACAAGGAAATCCAGGTGCTTTAAGACATGGCGGAACACGGCCTCTACCAGCAGCATGGCGATAATTCCGAAGCAGGCGGAAAATATGAGTACCCGGAGGCGGGCGGCCTGTATATCGTGAAAGATGGGATCGTAATCACGGAAATAAAGGTAGTCCCAGCCCGTATATGCAATACTTCCGGCGATGATGAATTCCTTATTACGGTCAAGTGCCTCTACGGAATAGGAGGTGCCATGCAGAGTCATTGCAGAGAGTAAGTCGTCGTAGCGGTCGTCATGATAAGGCGTCTCCGGATAAAAACGTTTTCCATCTGCCATCATGACCAAACGGGAGGTTTCCGGAGAATATCCGGCATTGGCTAAGGCGTCGCGGATCAGGCGTTCCATGTCAACAATGATATAGAGGGAAGCCAGTTTTCGTAAATCCAGGTACTTGAGCTGCCTGATCTCCCGAGAGGCGGCAACATCTCCACCGGCAGCTATGCCCAGTTCCCAGACAAGACGCCCTTCCGCATCAGTGACATCTCTGTCCATGGAAACGATGTCAAATTTTCCTATATCAGAAGAACTTCCCATGCAGATCTTGGTACCGTCTTCCAGCACAATATTGATGGATTTAATATAATTGTCATAAAACGTATAGGGATAAAGCCCCTGATAAATATCTCTTCTGGCCAGAGCCCCACGGTTGCTTCCTGGGTTGTCTTTTAAAAAACAGAGGTTATTCTGGATGACAGGATCGCTGATTAAGCTGTTGGAAATCGTCTCGATTGCCTGAAGCTCGGAAGCCATGGAAGATGATACATGGTTTAGCGCCTGGGCATTAGCCTGGTATAACTCCTTCTCATAGCGGCCGGTCAGAATATGGATGCTGAGAAAGAAGACGAAGTAGGTGCAGATCAGTGTGACTGAGATAATCAGCAGTATTTTTTTATATAAAGTAAGATTATTAAAACGAATTTTTAATACTTTCATGGAAAGAAGACCTCCTTAATTTCTTTTGTATTATATAGTATAAATTTGGTTTACAAAAGTAGCTGTGGACAAAATGTCGTTTTTTTAACCATAAAGAGCCGTTTTTTAACTTTACCGTTATGCATATTTCACATAAAATAAGAGCATCAAAAAACAATTCAATAAAATAACGATCGGGAGGTTATTCAATGAAGAAGAGATTAGCAGCCGCCGCCATGGCAGCCGTTATGGCAGCAGCATCATTAACCGCATGCGGCGGTGGAAAGACCGAGACACAGGCACCGACAAAGGCTGCAGGGACCGAGGCAGCCGGGGATACACAAGCGGCGGGAGATACGCAGGCAGCCGCTTCAGGTGAGAAGGTTACTCTGAACCTTTGCTGGTGGGGAAATCAGACCAGAAACGATGTTACAAAAAAAGCAGTTGACTTATATATGAGCCAGAACCCTGATGTGGAGATTAAAGTAGAGTTTACGGACTGGTCAGGTTACTGGGATAAGCTTTCGGCTATGGCTGCTGGCGGCAATCTGCCGGATATTATTCAGCAGGACTATTCCTATATCAATCAGTACCAGAAGAGCGGTCAGTTGGCTGATTTAACACCGTTTATTGAGGCTGGAACCATTGATACCTCTAAGATTCCAGACAGCATCATAGAGAGCGGTACCATTGATGGAAAGTGCTATGCTTTGAGCCTGGGAAGCAATGCGCCGATGATGGTTTACGACAAGGCCATCTTAGAGGAAGCCGGTGTTACTCTTCCTGAACAGCTGACTGTCGATGAACTGTATGATATTTCAAAAACCATCTATGAAAAAACAGGGGCTAAGACATATTACGATGGCGGAATCAATATGATGCAGATCGTAGCAAGGGCAAATGGATCCCATTTATTTGATGAGCTGAATGCCGGCGATACCGCTTCCTCCAAGATTCATTTTGGCAACGTTGAGAAATTTGCCACAGCAGAATTCTCCATTTCTCCGGATTTACTGGCAGAGAAGAATCCGGATGTCGTAGAGACAAAACCAATTATTGATGAAACTACATGGAATGACTTTTCCTTCTCAAACCAGTTCATCAGTATTTCCAATATATCCGGAAGAGATTTAGGCATCACCATGTATCCGACTATGACAGGCGCTTCCGAGCAGCCGATGTACTTAAAGCCCAGTCAGTTCTTTTCCATTGCTGAAACATCTCAGCATAAGATGGAAGCGGCAGAATTCATCAACTGGTTTACCAATAGTGTTGAATGTAATGAGATTCTCATGGCTGAAAGAGGAATTCCGATCAATACCCAAGTGGCAGATGCGATTAAGCCAAAGGTAGACGAGGCATCCCAGGTGGTATTTGAGTATATTGCAAAGGTATCAGAGCTGGCAACACCAATCGACGCTCCGGATCCGGCAGGCAAGGGTGAGGTAGAGGCCCTTGGCAAGACAACCGTGGAAGATCTTCGTTACGGTGATGTAACGGGAGATCAGGCAGCGGAATCCTTTGTGGCGGAATCCAGGAAGATTCTGGAAGAAGCAGCGAAATAAGAGTTAAGAAGGTCTGGAGGGGACAAGATGAAGAAAGAACAAAATTCCCCGAAGAGAAAGAAAACATTGATGCAGATCATGAATACTCCGAAGGTTGCAGGATATGTATTTATCCTGCCCTTCATCGTGGGATTCATCGCTTTTATGGCTCTGCCGATGCTCTTGTCTTTCGGGTTCTCATTTACCAGGTATAATATTCTGGAAGCGCCGGTTTTTATTGGACTGGAAAATTACAAGACTATGTTTACGTCTGACCCGAAGTTCTGGAAGGTATTTGGCGTGACCATGTATTACGTGCTCTTTTCCGTTCCGCTCCGGCTTCTTATGGCTCTTATCGTGGCTATGCTGCTGGTAAAGAGCACAAAGCTGTCCGGGTTTTACCGGGCAGTCTATTATCTGCCTTCTATCATTGGATCCAGTGTGGCTGTTGCCATTCTATGGAAGCGCATGTTTGCCAGCGACGGTGTCATCAATGCTCTTCTGCAGACGATCGGTATCAACAGTGAGATCGCATGGCTGGGACGCACCGATACTGCGATTTGGACCCTGATTATTTTAGCTGTATGGCAGTTTGGTTCTTCCATGCTGATCTTCTTATCCGGTCTAAAACAGATTCCGGTCAGTCTCTATGAGGCGGCTACCGTAGATGGAGCCAATGGCATTCAGAGGTTCTTTAAGATTACACTTCCAATGCTGACACCCACCATCTTTTTCAACCTGATTAACCAGTTGATTAACGGCTTTATGGCATTTACCCAGAGCTACATCATCACGCAGGGAAAGCCAAGAGACAGCACACTGTTCTATACGGTGTATATGTATTTTAACTCCTTTACCTATAATAAGCTGGGATACGGATGTGCCATGGCATGGTTCATGATTTTCGTAGTGGGCATGCTGACGCTGATCCTCTTTAAGACTCAGAACAAGTGGGTATATTACGAATCGGAAGGGTGATGAGGTATGAAAGCAGGATATAAAGAAAAACGAACGGCCATTACAGTGATCTATCATGTATTCACCTTTTTCTTCGCATGCGTCATGATATATCCTCTTGTATGGATGGTAATGAGTTCCTTTAAAGATACCAACGAGATTTTCAGGACTGCAGCCAGTCTGTTTCCGAAAAAATTCTCTTTTGAAAATTATAAGGTGGGTTGGCAGGGCTTCGCAGGCTACAGTTTCGGCCTTTTTTTTAAAAACTCCTTTATCATTGCAGGAGTATCGACCATCGGAGCGGTGATTTCATCCGCAGTAGTCGCTTACGGATTTGCCAGGATTGATTTTAAGTTTAAAGGCTTCTGGTTCGGCTGTATGCTGCTGGCTATGATGCTTCCGTTCCAGGTTATTATGATACCACAGTACATTATTTTTAATAAAATGGGCTGGGTTGGCTCTTATCTGCCGCTCATTGTTCCTCAGTTTTTCGGACAGGGCTTCTTTATCTTCTTAAATGTCCAGTTTATCAAGGGAATACCGGTTGATCTTGATGAAGCGGCGAGAATGGATGGCTGCTCGATCTATTCCATTTTTACAAGGATTATTCTTCCGTTGGTAAAGCCGTCTCTGGTTACCAGCGCGATTTTCTCCTTTATGTGGAGATGGGATGATTTCCTTTCTGCTTTACTTTATTTAAGCGATCCGTTAAAGTATCCGGTCAGCTATGCATTAAAAATGTTCTCAGACCCGACGGCCGGTTCTGACTGGGGCGCTATGTTCGCTATGGCGACATTATCTCTGATTCCAATTTTCCTTATTTTTCTTACCATGCAGAAATATTTGGTAGAAGGAATTGCCTCTACAGGGATTAAGGGATAAGAGCAGAGTGTATGCTTACCAGGTGGGGGAACCGTTTCTTCGGTTTCTCCGCCTTTTTATGTATTTTGCTGGATTTTATGAATTTTGCCGATTTTACTTTTTTAATTGATTTTGTGTATTGCGATACAGGAAGCGAAGGAGACATATGGATTCTATCAGAAACAGAATAAAGGGAATACTGGATGCGGTCGGTGAACAGATGCTTGCCGCGCGGGAACCGGTTGAGCCGGTGAAGATATGCGCCAGTGATTACGCCTTTTCGGAAAAATTTGATCCGGCGGACCACGTATGGAGGGACTTCGGACGGGACGAGACGTGGGGCGGAAAGGATCTGCACTACTGGTTTTTGGCGGCTGTGACCGTAACTGCGGCCATGGACGGGCGGCAGATCCGGGTGATTTTAAATACGGGGGCCACGGATATTTGGAACACGGATAATCCGCAGGTAATGGCCTATGTGGACGGGCGGCTGGCCGGAACCATGGACTTGAACCATCAGGAGCTGATTCTCAGCGATCATGGCAGGGTGGGGGATACGTATGCGGTTGGTTTTTATGCGTATTCGGGTACGCCGTCCTACACTAATTTCTTTCACTTGGATGCAGCCGCCTGGTGCGAGGAGGCCGCAAGGCTCTATTACGATATGAAGACCGTATGGGAGGCGGCGGATTTGCTGCCTGAGGACCATATAGAGCGGATTGACGCCATGATGGCGCTGAACGGCTGCGCCAATCTCCTGGATTTACGAAGCCCGGGTTCGGAGGAGTGCATCCGGTCGCTCACAGCGGCGGCGGATTACCTTGAGGAGCAATATTACGGGAACCGCAGGAGAAATCCCGTGACGGTTCACAGCGTGGGCCACACCCATATCGATGTGGCCTGGAAATGGCCGCTGCGCCAGACGAGACAGAAGGCGGTCAGGAGCTTTAATACGGTTTTGAATTTAATGGACCGGTATCCGAAATACAAATTTATGATGAGCCAGCCTCAATTGTACCAGTTTGTGAAGGAGGAGGCGCCCGGCGTGTTTGAACGGGTGAAGGAGCGGATACGGGATGGCCGGTGGGAAGCGGAAGGCGCCATGTGGCTCGAGCCGGACTGCAACTTGTCATCCGGAGAATCCTTAATCCGCCATATCCTCTACGGCCGCAAGTTCTTTGAGGAGGAGTTAGGCGCGCCGGCAAATGAGGTCCTGTGGCTTCCCGATGTGTTCGGGTACAGTGCGGCGCTTCCGCAGATTATGAAGAAATCAGGCCTTTCGTACTTTATGACGACGAAGCTGGGCTGGAACGAGTACAATCAGTTTCCACACGATACCTTCCTGTGGAGGGGAATCGACGGAAGCGAAGTGCTGACGTATCTGATCTCCACGAGGGATTATTGGACGGAAGGGGAAAGAAGAAAGAAATCTCCTTTCTCGACGACTTATAACGGCAGGCAAAACGCCAGCCAGATTATGGGAACGTGGCAGCGCTACCAGGATAAAGACGTAAGTCGTGATGTGCTGACCTGTTACGGCTACGGTGACGGAGGGGGAGGCCCTACGGAGGAGATGCTGGAGGAGAGCAGGAGGCTGGAGGGGAGTGTGGCGGAATGCCCGGCCGTACGCCAGACCCATGTGAAGGAGTTCTTTCATCTTCTGGAGGAGCGGCTGGACAGAGACCGTCTGTCGGTCTGGTCGGGAGAACTGTATTTGGAATATCACCGTGGCACGTATACCTCCATGGCAAAGAATAAGAAATACAACCGCCTCTGTGAGTTCTTAAACGGCGAGACAGAAAAGTGGTCTGTCCTGGCCGGACTTCTGGACGCTTCGTACCGCTATCCGGGAAAGGAACTGGAGAAGAACTGGAAACTGCTCTTGCTGAACCAGTTCCATGATATTCTTCCGGGTTCTTCGGTGAAGGAGGTCTATGAGGATTCGGACCGCCAGTACCGTGAGCTGATCGAGTCGGATACCGCCCTTATGGACGAGGCAAGGAAGACGATACTGGCATGCCTCGGGGCTGAACGGGCAGAGAACGCCGGAGGTGCGAAGGAAAATGAGACTTTTGAGAACTGCGGCCCTGCAAAGCGTCTGGCTGTGTTTAATCCGCTCAGCTTCTCCAGAACCGGGATTGTGGAGATTGGGGAATGCGGGGAGAGTGACTGTATAAGAGGACTGGTTTTCCAGAGAGCGGCGGATGGAACCATGCTTTATCTCGCAGAGGCGGCGCCATTGGGCGTCTCCATCCTGGGAGGGGATACAATCGGGGAGGTGATCGGAGATACGAACGGGAAAGAAGCATCAGAAAGCGTTAAAGAAGCATCAGAAAGCGCTGCGGATGTAAGGCTGGATGGGCTTTCCTGTGCGGTTTCTAATGTATTCAAGTCTATCACGACCAGCGGTGACGGACAGCTTAAGGGGCTTACAACACCATTTTATGAGACAGAGTTCGATGAAAATGGGGAGATCAGCCGCCTCGTGGATCTGCGGGAGAAGAGAAGCCTTATAAAAGAAGGGGAGACGGGGAACCGTCTTGTAGTGTATGAGGACAGGCCCATGGAATTCGATGCCTGGAATATCGACGACTATTACAGGGAGAAATCCTGGCCCCTTACCGGCCTGGTATCAATCGAAGTACTGGAAAATGGTCCTGTGCGCGGCTCTGTCCTGGTCAAACGGAGATTTATGGATTCCGTTCTGGAACAGATGATCTGCTTTTATGGCCATACGGCCAGAATTGATTTTAAGACGAAGGTATCCTGGAGGCAGCACCAGCTGCTGCTGCGGACTGCATTTCCTCTGGATATTCTCTGTAATGAGGCGGATTATGAGATCCAGTTTGGAAGTGTGAGGCGGCCCACCCATGAGAATACGTCCTGGGACAGGGCCAGGTTCGAGGTCTGCGCCCACAAATGGGCCGATATGGCGGAGCCGGGATACGGAGCCGCCCTCTTAAACGACTGCAAGTACGGATACGGGATTCACGATTCTGTCATGAGCCTGACGCTGATTAAATCAGGGATTTTCCCGAATCCTGAGGCGGATCAGGGGCTTCATGAGTTCACATACTCCCTCTTCCCACACAGGGGAGATTTCCGGGAAGGCGGAGTGGTGCGGGAGGCGTACCGCTTAAACTGCCCTCTGACTGGCATAGCGGTACGGAAAGAGGGGACGGAGAACGTATCCATTCTGGAGATCGACGAGAAGAATGTTCTGGCAGACACTGTGAAAATGGCGGAGGACAATTCCGGTGTGATTATAAGGCTCTACGAGGCCTGGGGAAAGAGGACGAATGTCCATATGCGCGTCAGAAAGGAAGCGGGAACCGTGGTGCGGGAGTGCAGCTGTATGGAATATGAGGAACATGAGTTGGAAGAAGCGGCTGCCGCAGAAGGAGCTTCTGGCAGTGTGAGCGCGGAAGCCGGAAAAGACGGGCTCTGTCTGGAATTCCAGATGAAGCCGTATGAAATCAAGACTTTAAAATTCAGTAAGTAAAATGAGGGAGGAACCGTTCATGTATAATATTATGGATTATGGAGCAATGGGAGACGGAGCGGAGGCGTCGTTTTATTTCCGGGAGGAAGAGTTTACAGATCCGGCAGTGTCATGTTAAAACCAAATGTAGAGATTCACTTGGAGCCGGGGGCTGTGTGGAAGGCATGGGACACGATAGAGGAGTATTATCCGCTTAGAAATAACGGACGCATCACAGCCCACGAATCGGGTCTTCCCTCATTTTTAAACAGCGAGTATGCGGGAAGACCGTTTAATGCGTTTATTTACGCTCTGGAGGAAGAGAATATTACCATTTCCGGTCAGGGGACAATCGACGGAAATGAGAGTATCTTCTATGGCGACAATTCGGGATACCACATCGAGGGGACGTATTATCCCCGCGTGCCGCTGCTTCTTCTGGAAGCGGTAAACCATCTGACGATACGGGGTGTCAGACTGGTCAACTGTGCGTTCTGGACGGTCCATCTGGTGGGCTGCAACGATGTGCTCATCGACGGAATCCGGCTTTTGAACAATTTGAAAATGGCCATTTCCAATGGAACCGACCCGGACCACTGTAAAAACGTGAGGATTTCTAACTGCCATATCGAGTGCGGCGACGATGCCATCGTTCTCAAGAATTCCGGCGACTATAAGAAATACGGGGCCTGCGAGAACATCGTGATCACCAACTGCACCCTGATCTCCACCAGCGCGGCCATCAAATTCGGCACCGAAGGCGAATCGGATTTCCGGAATATCCTGGTGAGCAACTGCTGCATCCATAGGAGCAACCGGGGAATTTCTATCGAGATCAGGGACTGCGGCAATGTGGAAAATGTTATTTTCTCCAATATCCGCATCGAGACGCGGCGTTTCTCTCACGAATGGTGGGGGAGAGCAGAAGCGATCTGCTTAACAGCCCTTGACCGCAAGCCGGGAGTGAAAGCCGGAAAGATCAGAAACATCCTGTTCCGGGATATCACCTGCGAGGGGGAAAACGGGATATTCCTTCTGGGTAGCAGTGATAATTACATAGAAGACGTGACCTTTGATCACATAAGACTGGTACTCGACCGGAAATCAAAATGGGAGATCGAGGGATACGATAAGCGTCCCTGCCAGGGAGATGGAGAGATCAGGACGATGATTTCCGGCATTTATGTGGATAAGGCGAGGGATATCACATTTCAGGATGTGAAGGTCAGGAAGAAGGAAGGAATTCTTCCGTATTACCGGGAAGACGTCACCCTGTTCGATGCTGAGAGCGTGAAGATGGATGCGGAGGCTTAGGGCAAAATGGACTATGGGTTGAAACGTAACGGGAAACGGGAAAGCCGGGAACGAAGAGGACGCCGATTCTCCTACTTACCGGCAGAGCAGGTGATTATGCAGCTTACCACAGTCCTTTCTCCCTATGAAAGCCTGATGGATTTTATGGATGAGATAACAGCAAGAAGGATTGAGCTTCTTCAGGAGAACCAGAATGCCTCTGAGTATCTGGGAACGAGAGTGACGACGAAGACGCTGTACGATACTGTGGTTGGTATCGGAAATGTGGAAATTCGTCTGTATAAGATCGAAGAGAAGATTATCTGCGTTTATTATTCTCAACAGCCTGCTTTACTATATGAGACGGATATTTTCGCAGACCGGGCGGAGAGTCGATTTACAGCCGTTTTAATAATATTTATGTGCTGAATTTGATTGCGGCCAATTTGAGGAACGGGATGCAGTATCTGAAGTCCGGTCATATCCAGGGATCGGAGGAGGAGACGATAGTGCTGTCGCAGGTTGAGGTGAATGAGCAGCTGGAGCTTAATTTGTTTTGAGACAGATAAGGACGCTGCGGGAAACCTGCGGCAGGTATATGGATGAGAGAATAAAGATTATGACATATAATAGATTGAAAAAATCATGATTGACAGAAGAACTGGAATTGATTTATAATAAAGGTACAAAAAAGGCAGTACACTCCAGTGAGTGGCTTCCAAAGAATAACTGTTATAAAAAATAGTCGTTAAACTTGGTAGGTTGGGCGACTATTTTTTTGTACCTGTAATCATAACGATAAGTACCCCAAACGCAATCATCAAAGAAAGTGTCTCATATGTACTCATGTTATACCACCCCCTTTCGGAGATGGAAGTCACCCAGCAGTAGTACTGCCTGCTTCCATTATACAAGGCAATGAATAGGCTGTAAATAGAAGAATAGAAAAGAAATACTTGTTTAAAGCATGAACTTATAGTTGGCTGTAGTTATCCAAACGTATACCACAGAAACATACTTACTTAGTCTAAAAGTGTTGATATTTCCTGAAAATAGGGGTCCTGTCATAACTAATTTACAGAGATTTATCTTCACTTACAATAACGGCAAGCAGAGGATAGATGCACTTGTCAACGCTGGTAGAATTCCGTTCAACTTAACCGTTGATAAGGAAGGTTGGTTTCGCTGTTCCGTACAGGGCAGCATTATAATTATAAATTTCATATAAGGGTGTTATGATATTTAGCATATAAATCAACAAAATTTAATTTGACGGAGAAATTATGTTGTGAAAGTTACTATTGAAGAATTACAGGCTTATTTAGTACCATAAAAGTGTAGTTGTTAGAGAGTGATTAACTCTGACATCTGCACTTATTTTATTATAATAAGGGGAGTAATTGGTCTGACGTAGGCTTATTTGGGTCATAGCATCCGTCAAAA
>OJJZ01000306.1_pt1 | contig 12928 bp, 19 predicted proteins | sample 1596481 | NCBI WGS metagenome assembly OJJZ01 (sample SAMEA4350110, study PRJEB24818) | metagenome | biome: human; feature: gut; material: faeces | place: Denmark | collected 2013-09 | reverse complement strand
TTCTACCCTTTTCAAGTTGATTTCCTAGATTTTACTATGCTCAACATTTTTCAGTCTTATTTCGTCAGTCAAACGTACAACGCCACACGCTTCTGTGTTTTTTCAAGCAGAAGACGGCATACTAGATGCTCAGGAGTCTCGTGGCCTCGGAGATGTATATACGAGTCAGCGAAAACCTTTTCCTGAAATTCTGCTGGAGTCTGATTCTCATCATTAACCATTCTTAATCTGGCCGCTGCATTGGTATAATCGTCTACCAAGTCCATACCTTTCTTCACAGCCGCCAAACTGACCACTGTTCCAATTAAAGTTTTTAAACTGCCGTTCGCCTTATTGGCTTTCCTTTCCGTATCAGAAAGAGAATTGTTAAACTTTGTCATTTTAGGAGAGGCAGCCTCGGATCCATTTCCCGCCTTTGTAACCGAGTCATTTACCTTATCGGCAGCCTTTGATGCTTTAAGCATTTTTTCAGTCGCGGTATTTGTCTTGTTCATCATTTTATCAATCTGCGAGCTATACCCGTCCATAAGACGGAACATAGCGCTTAATGTCGGCATAATCCACCTCCTATTTCATCTGGCTGGCAAGTCTTTTCTCTTCTTCTATCCGAAGATCTATACTTGCGTATATGACAGCTTTTTCCTTTTGACTCATCGCTTCTAAGACGGTTGGCAAAATATGAAGCTTCTGCAGGGCGAAGTGAGCATAATTCAGCTCAGGATCACCCTGCTTTATTAGTTTTTTGCCTCATCAATATCTTCGTTGATATCCTTATCCAACCCAGATAATCCCTGTACTGCCTCCATTAATGTTGCAAACTCTCCAACATAGAGCATAGCTACAAGAGTTTTGTCGGCGCCTAAAGTACCATATGCTCTCTGCAATTCTGAATTTTCCAGATCAGGTTCCACGACCGCCGCCGCAACCAAATTCTGGTTATATGATACTTTATCAAAATACTCATTCCCTTTTTTATCTTTTTTTGTATATTTCCGGAGCAGTCCATCATTTTCCTGCTGAGTGATTGGGCGGATCACGAATGGAACCGGTTTTCCGTTTTCTTTAAATCGTTCTGATACAATTACCTCTTTATTTCCTGCCTGTTCCGGATGTAAAAATGCATTTAAACTTCCCATATTGGTTCTCCTCTCAATCAAAAAGAGACGCTTGCTTAGCGTCTCTTAACTGTTTAACTTTTTCCATTTTTTCCAGGTCATTTTTGCTGGTACGTCGTAACTTTCTCCTGTTTTGGAATCTCTGGCGATCCTTGTTTCACCTTCCAAATCGTCGCTCCCGTAATAAGGTGTTATCGTACATCGACACCCTCGGTGTAACGGGGGCAAATTCTTGCCAATCACACTCCCTCTAATTTTGACCGTCTTCATGTCCATATTTCCACAAATAGGACATGTTTTATCATCTAATACGGCCATGAAAACCACTTTTTCGCAATCATCATTTTTCAGGTCTTCGATCTCTCTTAAAGTAGCATACCTGGAGCACATATAGTCAATTTCCAAATACACCTCGTTTTGTTTTTCTTTATCTGGACAGGCCCATTTTGATATTTTGTGAGGGTGCGCTCCTGCTAAAGCGCAGTAGACAGCATTATGCAACATTTCAGGATCCGCCTTCATCGTATAAAAATACTGTATGGTGGATTCTGTTTCTTCGCTCAGCCCTTGTTCAAGCTCCTCTTCCCAATCAAATCCTAAACTGGGTTTTCCACTCTCAACATTCCATTTGCAAACGATCCTATATGCTCCTTTAAAGTCCTTACGCCTTAACGCCTTCATGGCCTCCTGATAGCAAGACTCGTCACTATCAACGACTACCGCCGGATCCTTATGCTTCAAAAAATCAAATAATCCCATTTCACCGCCCCCTTCTTACCATCAATTATAATGGTTCCCGAGGCAAGTGTAAATGACTTATCTCATATTTTCCGGGAACGCATAGCTTTCCAGCTCATCCACATCATCAAACGTAAAATCAGTATCTACGGTATTCAGATCTTCGCTGGAATCGTCCAGATAGGCCACCGGCGCCTTTGCCAGAATACAGTTTCTCATGACAACGACCCTGCGGCCAACCGTTGATGCAGGATCCTCATTCGTCGTCTGGATACTGATCTGCGGAACCTTGCCCTCTTTGATATACTGCTGATAGACCGCAAGTGCGGCGGGGCTTACGTTGTATATAGTCAGTGTACCTTTTCCCTCCGCGCCTACAACCTTATGCTGTGTCATACGATGCCCCAGGAGCCTCTTTGCAATCACCTTGAACTCGATGCTGGCATCTACTTTTGAAATCTCGAAAAAGTACCGGTTCTGGCCATCAATCGTGATAAAGGCGCTTCCTTCACTTCCTGTCACCAGATCTGTGAGTCTTGTATAATTTCCCATGTCATGTCCTCCTTACGACAGATTAACTGTGATATATATCTTCTCTACGCTGTCAACCGGCTGTACCGCTGCTTCGATCACCACAGCATCCGAATCATTTCCCTTCGTGACCGTAACATCGTCAGTCACAAAATTCTGAACCGCCCCCATTGTCTGAAGTGCAGCAAAGTAGTCCACCAGAGACGCCTTCAGAAGAGATCTGCCTTCATCATTATTATTGACCTTCCCGACATAATTCGCTTCAAAGATCTTCGTGATATCGTTGGCGATATTGTCAACGGTCCGAATCACTCTGTTCTTCGTGAACATCTTTCCTTTGTCTACCGTAACCGTTGTAAGGGAGTTGATATCATATACTACAGATACATTCTGGGCTGTGTCTACTTTAAAAATAAACTTACCTGCAGTTACAGCCGCCTCCATCTCTGATTTTGTCATTCGGGGTTTAACGTCGATGGCCCCCGCATAAACCATACCAGTATTTGACGTAGTTATACTGGCACCGGCTGTGGCTCCTGCCACCCATGCAGTTACCTCTGCAGCCGTCAGTTCCTGATTTCCTGGCATGATGATGCCCTGAACAACATTGATGATCCCCTCGCTGTCTGCCACATGGTTCGCGAGCACCGCCTGACACTTCACCCCCTCATCGTCCCTCATGGCCTTGATCCATGTCGCAATCGCTGTTTTGTTGACCTCCTCGCCCTCTCCTTCATAGGGATAGCAGAGAGTATTGAACTGCACGGTTTTAAGGGCTGCAAGGGCCGCAGTGACGTCAGCCGCTTTGTGACTTGCTTTGAGTTTATATACCAATACGGTTTTTGCCTTCTTCAGTGCTTCCGCAGCCAGCTTCTTATCCGAGGCCGTAGCTCCGTCTGGCCATGCCGCCTCCGTTGCTGTAATTGTATACATAGCGCCGTCAGTACCCACACTCATTTCCTGCAGGATAACAACGGTTCCGCGGTCCCCCGGTGTAATAGACAGCGGTTCATTCGTCCGGATATTGATATAGGCTCCGGGCAGTACCTTATTCTGGGATTCCCATGTTCCTGCCATGGCTTACTCCTCCTTTATGTCTGTGTTTTGTGATATTGTCTGCATTGCTGTGCTGTTGTTTTCCTGATATTCCCGGTAGTCAACCTCGAAAAGGAAATGCAGGACACTATCCACAATCTTTAAGTTTCTATTTCTGATTTTGAAATCTGCCACTATAAATTCCCGGCTCAAATCCTGACTAACAAGCCAACATTCCTCATAAGGTTCTCTGTCAGTCGCCGGAAAGTATGATACGTCTACCCTGACTGAATTCTTAAGTCGTCCATTAATACCTCTGGAAGGCTCCTGCTCATAGAAGGTAACCAGGAAAGACGGCTGTGCAAAGTTCTGCGGCACATCTTCAACATACACCTTGCATGGCCTAACTGCCTTCAATCCAGCTGCGATATTCTTATATAATTTTTCAATCATGCTTGCTCTGCACCGCCTTTACTTCTTTCTCAAACTCCTTCACCAGCTGCTTCTCGATGTATCCCCTGGTTTTTTCCAGCACGAACGTACCTTTTACAAAACCTTTTGTTGGACCGCCTTTTTTCGTTACGATGCGATGGCCGTAATTCCAATAGGTGGAGTATTCTGCGGTATTTACCAGTTCAGTCTCTACTCCGGCCTTTGATTTCTTTGCAGGCAATTTGTGCCAGCTTTTTCGCAGGAATCCGCCTACTCCCGGATTTGATACTTTGAAGCTGACAACGGTCCCTGCATCGGGCCCGTTCTTGACGGAAAAGGTCACCGGATTCGGATGTTTTCCCACAGGCGTGTGTCGTTTCGCATAGGCAACACCGTCATTTACAGTCTTATTGAGCACCTTTTTATCAATCTGCTGGATATCGTCTACCATCGCCATCAGTTCCTTACGAAACTGGTCAATAGCTGCCTTATTTCTACGATAATTACTACTGCTCATGCATTATCATCTCTCTTTATTTCACACTGCCACTGATAGGAATACGGGTGGCACTCTCCCAAATCAGCCTCGATGGTCTTTCCGGTTCTGAGTGTGATCAGCAGCTGATCTCCTTCCCGGATGTCTTCCTCCAGGCCGCAGAACAGCTTATGGCTGTTCACAATGGCCGGATTCGGTGCACCAGAGGATACCTGACCCGAAGAACTGTACCGGCAGGGCCGATCCGTTGCCACAGCTGTTCTCACCTGCTTCGTGATACCATCTATTTCGACGTCTGTCCATCGGTACACATCCATTTTTGCATCATACATTCTTGCATACGGGTTTCGCATATCCTCTCAGCCTCCTGTGCCTCCTCAGACCTGCCTTATCACTCTCAGACAGGCCATAGATACTCGCCTTCGTGTTTCCCTCCGTCTGCGCCCAGGTAATGCTTCCATCGCCTTCCTTGATACTTGCAATCTCCGGATTATATCCGTTTCCCTCCACGGCCTCGTAGTCAATAATTCCTTTCGCCTTTTTTCGTACAAAGGGTTCCAGAATGTCCGGTACGCAATCTGGATCTAGGTTGCAGTAATCACAGACTGTCAGAATCAGATCCGAGATGATCAGATCATGGTCTTCTGTACCAAGCCGTAGATTTTGCTTTACTGTCTGCAGCATCTCTTTCCTATTCATCTTATACCTCCATAGTTTCGATCTTCTGATGGGTCATACTGTGAAGAGCAGATTGGCGGTATTTCTTAAGCTGTGCATAAGTTGGAACAGATTCTCCCCTCAGCCTTAACTGTCCATTTGTATAGGAAGTTAATTCAGCATTAGTTGACCTTCCCAGATATCCGTGTGTTACAATGGACACGCTCACAATCAGGCTTTCATTGACCGCAACCGGATTTCTGCTCAAAGATACAGCATCGATCCTCACCGCCATCAGACCACCTCCATCTGCTCCCGGTTCTTAATAACCTCGTCCGCAATCATCAACGTGATTTCCAATATGTAAAGATTGCTCCGGTACGTTGGCTGAAGTTTCACGTCTACAACGCTTCCATCTTCCTCCTGGGTCACTTCACAGCTGCCTGATGCCTCTACTTCGCCATTATATATCAGTTCATAGGTGGCATCTTTAACAACAAAGTATTCTGATTTGACAGAATGGACGAAATACTTTACATGTCTGTCTTCGCCCAGAATAAAACGTATCATAATGCCACCTCCTGACATTTTGGAATCAATCGTGTAAACAGATACTCTGTAAACTGCGGCTCCATTTGATATGGCGCCTGAAGGAGCTCAAACGTATACTTTGGAAGCGGCAGCGCGTGAATACAGATATTTCCGGCATCTACGGTATAAAGCATCTTTGAAAGATACGTCTGGTTTCCTGCTTCATCTTCGGCCACCACCTCCACCACATATTCTCCGTCAGCATCAAAGGGGACCGGCACATTCCACCGGTCCTCATCTGCCTTCTGTAGTATTACTTCTACGCCATCTACCAGGCCAAATACACGTGCTACTGCCATGGCATTGCCTCCTTAGTCGGTAACCTCCACGCTGATCACATAAGTCTTACCGGCATCTACCGGATTAGGTGTGAGCGTCACGGCCTTAATCGTCGGGGCTACGGTATCGAGTGTCACTGTCCTGGTTACGGTCGTGCTCTTACCCGCGGAGTCTGTCGCCACAACTGTGATTGTGTTACCGCCAGATACCAACGTCAGAGCTTTGCTGAAGGAACCATCGGCCCCTACCGTCACGGCCTCTGCTGATCCGCTGTTAAGCTTAACCGTCACGGTTACCGGGCTGGACGTGATGTCATTGGTCGTACCGGTTACAGTGCAGGCTGCCTTATTCGTAATCAAACCATTTACCGGAGCCGTGACAGACAGTGTCGGCGGTACTGTATCGATCTTAAAGGTGACACTCTTCTGAGTAGCTGCATTCCCGTCATTATCTGCCGCATCGATCTTAATTGTGTGGCTGCCATCTGCCAAGGCTGTAGTCGGTGTATAGGTACAATCATATCCACCAGTGATGGCCGTCTTTGTAATGGCGCTGCCTGTAACCTTGCTGCCGCTGTCAATGGTAATACCGATCGTATCTGGATTGACGCCAGAGTCGTTATCTGTAACCTTCCAGCGAATCGCTGGCTTATTATTGATGATCAGTGCACTGGCCGTCGGATATGTGATTGTAATAGCTGGGGCCGTCTTCTCCTTTACGCGGAGCTGCAGGCTGCTTCCGAGTGTGGCATCTGTGTCATTTTTTGTGGTCACATTCCCGGCCTCGTCCGTGGCCTTGATCGTCACTGGAAAATAATGCCCGTCGTTATTGTTATAAGACGACGTGGCCGGCGCTGTAATTGTGGCCTCATATTTCTTCGAGGTACTGTTATAGGTCAGTGTGGTTGTAACACCGTTAATTACGGCCTGTACTGTCTTAACTGCCATATGTCAGACCTCCTTATCCGATCTTATGCTTAAACGCAACGATCCTGATCTGCTTCGGCTCATAGACTCTTTCATAGTTGATGGCATTCATCAGTTCCGCCTTCGTCGGAGTCTCTACATGCTCTCTGGCAAGGTCAGTCCATTTGATCCCACGTGCATGCATGATGAACGTCTTACGGTTAATCAGGTAATCTACACCGGATCCCTTCTTCTTGTCTCGATCTACTTCAGTAGCAACAAAGCCGACGGGAGAACCATTTCCGAATGCAATTGCCCCCTGGCCAAACAAATAGGTGGTATATACGCCATCTGCGACCGGACAGCCATCATCCACAATTACCCGGCGTCCCTGGTAGGTATCAAACTCAACATCAGTAGAATCCCGTTCTGTGTCGATCAGGTTATTTTTCTTCAGAAAAGCCTTTGTGGCGCTGTGCATGGCCACAGCCGTCAGCTGTCCCTGGGCATCACCGAGCAGCTGCAAAGCATCAATAAAAGCGCTGGCACTGATCTTCTGAGCCGCGGCGGAACCCGCTGCCGAAATGTCCAGGATATGGTCTGCAAGTGGTGTTTTGGTCTCTGCTGGTTCTGTTGTAGTCTGATAGCTGCCGAACACTCCGGAAAGCACCTGGATCAGAATCTTCTGGTACTCTCTCGCCCAATATCCCGCTACCAGATCACCAATGGCGGCCATCGGGTCACTGCCGGCAAGCGCAGCCGATAAATCTGTGGCAGCCCACATATTAGCCCTGCGCACTGTCGTAGATACATCTTTGTTAGACGTGATCTTCTTTGCAGTCAGATCCTGATCCTCGATAATGTCCTCAGAATCTCCGCTCAGATCCTCGAAAAATGGCATCTGGTGGATCGGCGCTGCTTCACTGGCCAGACGGTCAAACTCTGCATTATTCGTTATAATTCCGCTCTGGAAGAGTGCGGATAACTCCATAGTCCGGTTCACGACATAAGGCGTGAAAAGCTCCGGTACGATAACATCTGATAATCTTGTTACTGGCATTTAATCACCTGTTCCCTTTCTTATACGTTGATGGTTACTCCGGCCGCGGCCGCCAGGGCCTGGGCCTGTGTCGGATTCTCTTTCAACAGCTTCCCCTGTTCTGTCAGGTTAAAGCTGTCTTTTGCAAATGGATTCTTTGCAGGGGGAGTTCCACCTCCTGCCGGCTTATAGTCTGGTCCCGGATCTGCCTTAAACAGATGGGGAGCGGATTCTTTCAGGGGCTTCACAATATCGTCGATTCCGACCGGCTTCCCGTCCTTGTCAAACGTGAACTTGTCAAGCCCGCCCTGCTTGTAAATGATGTAATCAGCATCAACCACACCAGCCTCTTTCAGCTTGTCTTTCAAAGCGTATTCCTTCACTGTATTGGCCGATGCAGTTTCCAGGGCTGTCACCTTTTCCTTGTACTCTTTGACCTGCTTCTGAAGTTCCTCATTTTCTGAGTTGTCCTTTTTCAGTGTTTCGATTGTGGTATTGGCCTCCTTCAGCTTTCCATTTACCTCATCGAAACGCTCCTTCGGCACAAAGCCTTTAACAGCCTCATTCCAGGCATCAATCACGATCTGCGCGTGCTCCTCCGATAATCCCTTTGCTACTAACTCTTCTTTCTTCATGACATCTTACTCCTTTCGATTCATCTTCACTTGTTTTCCCGGTCGTGTCCGGTGATGTCTCCCTCTTTTGCGCCTGGGATACCAAAAAAGGCGAAAAAATAACACCCAGGAGATTCCTGCGTGCTAATAACTTAGTAATGGTGCTTACCTCACCACTAAATAAAATACCAGGGCATCTATAACCCTGGCACTCTTTACTCAACGGCCTATGATTTTCTTTTTCCCTGGCTGTGGCTGTGTCTTATAGAGTTCTTCCTTCCCTACATAACACTTTGGAAAGATCTTGGAAAGATGGTTCTTTACATCTTCATCCATCTTTAACCCGCGAAATTCTTCTCTGCGTCTGTCGAACTCCTCATATGTGGTGATTTTTAACAATTCTTCTTTCAGACTCATTTCACCGCCTCCTCAATTAAATCATAGAGCTCTGGACATTTGCTTTTAACCATTTCTGGATTTGCAATATATTCCCGGAACGGCTCTGACACAAACTCCATCATCAATTCATCACGAAAGTTACCCTCGCTATCAAATGCGTCCCATACCGTTTCGGCATATATCCTCCCTTGATACGGAGATACAAGCCCATCTTTTTCCAATAGAAATATATCGACTGGATTTCCCTCATTATCATAATAGGTCTCCGTTTTTATATCCCAAATATCAACTTCACCTATTACCTTTTTCCTGATCTGAGATATTTTCTCGAAGTCCATCATCTTATTCTCTACCAGATGCCCTATTTCATGAACAACATCTTCTGTTTCCGCTCCTTTTGCCACATACAGTATATCACGAGTATAGTCATACTGGCTAGAGCCAATCTGGCCGACATCAATGACCGTGCCTGAGTGGATCTGCTTCTGTACCTTTGGTGGAACTGATGCAATCGCCTCATTGGCTGTCAATCTTTCCCTTGTTGTATTTCCAGCCGCCTTGTTATTTCTGACCAGATACTCTGTTTTTTCCTGTTTTCCTACTGTTTTGTCTTCTGCATACTTCTGTTTCCATTCTTTATAGGTCATATCTGCTGGAACCTCCACGGTCTTCCCTGTCTCCGGGTCCCTGGCTGCCCGTGTCTCACCGGTCAGATCATCATCATCATAATAGGGCACATCGGTACAGCGGCAGAAACAGTGGAACGGCGGCATGTTCTCGCCAGTAATCTCTTTCCCCACCTCGTAGACCTCACCGTCTTTTTCCCCGCAGATCTCGCAGGTCTTACTGTCCAACGTGGCCAGAATCTGATATTTCTCCACACCGTCCTCTTTATACCCCGCATGGGTGGCCTCGCTCATCAGGAAGGAGCTCTCCGTATGAAGCAGCCGGTAAGCATCGAACTTTTTAGCATTCATCTTTTTCGCAAAATCATTCGTCAGGGCCTGCGGACTCTTCCCCTGGACCATCATAGTTGTGAGCGATTCCATGAGTTGGGTCTGAAGATGATCCTTCTGTTTCCAGAGCCGGCTGGAAAAACTGGCGCCGTTGAAAGGGTACTCCAGCAGCTTCTCGACTGTGTGCGGATCCACCTGAGCGAATGCGGCGTGAAAGCCATGGTATCGATCTATGCTGTACCAGGTTCGGTAATAGGTATCCTCGTAGACTGCTTTCATGGCCTGCTCTGCGGCGGCCTGGTAGTCAACCGCATACAGCTGTCGGAGCATCGCGTCCACCTGTGCCTCCAGTACCTGATACCGGGTGATTCTGGCCTTGATAGACATGTTGTTGACGATCTGATTATGCTTCCCGATGTTTGCCATGGCAAGGTCGATAAAGTCCCGTAGATTGCCAATCTCGGCCTTTGACAGCTGCCGTTGTGCCGCTGCATAGGATAGACCGTTTTCCTCGGCGTACTCAAAGTAAAAGGCTTCTATCGTCTTCTGCAGTTCACGGCGTGTCTGATTGAATGCCTTTTCCAGCTTTGTGTAATACTGATTGATCTGCATCTCTCCGGCCTTGTACATGGATTCCTGTCTCTTTTGCCAGTACCCCATTACTCATCACCTTCGCCTTCGTCCGGACCCTCTTCTTTCCCCTTCGGGAACATTTCCGAAATCTCTTTATGAGTCTCCGCTTCTGCTTCTTTCTGCTCATTCAGAATATCCATTTCTTTTTCCGGATCCTCGACCCACGGGTGCTTTGACACGATGGTCTCATCAGAGATCACCCCCTTCGACTGCTGGGCAATCTGGGAAAGTTCCAGATCATTCTTGACACTGGTGCGTGTCCATGTCTGAACGATTGTGTCGTCTTTGATCTTGATATTCAGTAACCGACAGATGCACCGGATAAACCGGCCGAAGCCCAGTTTAAACTCTGTCTCCATCAGTCCCGATTTAAGCTCCAATAGGGAATATAAAAAGCCCAGGGCCACGCCTGAGCTGTTACCAAAATTCTGCGGGTCCGGATCAATACCCTGCCCCTGTTCAAAAATACATTTCCGGGTCGTAGCCAGCAGCTCCTTGCGGGCCTCCACCGGCAGCTCAATCGTTAGGGTGGAAACTCCTGACTTGTCCTCCCCGCCTTCATTCTCGATCTGAATTGCTTTGTAGTCCTTCAGTTCACGGAGGAACTGGCCCAGATCATCGCCGCCATAGTTGGTAAGCACAAAAATAACTTCCTGAATATCTTCTAGGTCGTTGACGAAACCGCTGAACACCTTGCAGTACACGTCAATCAGTGGCTTGATGTTGTCCAGATCGCCCGTGTCAATGTTGTTGTTGAAGAATGGGAAGAAAGGAACCTCACCGACATCATGCTTGAACTCGTTAACCAGGTTGCTGTTTCCTGCCGTGTCGATCAGTGTAAACGAATTGTACGGCATCAGCCCGGTGTCAATTACGCCCCCAGCTTCAATTGCGTACGCCTGACAGGTCGTATCATTCCAGTACTCGTAGACGTCCAGTTCCTTGCCCTCATCCGTGATGTCATGATAGCAGCGTAATGCTCCTTTAAGTTCTCTCTCCAGATTATTGCTCCACACTGGAATCACCTGTCCTGATGGCACTATGGCATACTTATACTGCCCGCTCGCTTTGTCCTTCCATAGGTGCAGCCATGCCACAGAAGCGTTGGAAGCCTCTACACAGAGATCCTTGCAAGTCTTAGCATACTTATCCCCCAGGAACGCCGTCAATGCTTTATTAGATGCCTTATCGCCCAGATCGAACAGAGGCGGCGCTGTAAACATATAGGACGCTTTCTGATTGACCAGGAGGCCGTGGAAGTTGAGTGGGATCCTGTTATCTGCATTCCGCAGCGGGTTCTCTCCTTGCTCTGTTTCTCTTTTCTTAGGCGGCTCCAGTAAGATATCCGTCTGGTTCCGATAATACCGGTCCGCAGTATCGGCCTCGGCAAGAAAAGCACCATGCCCCGCCGTATACTTCTTAATCAGTTTTTTTACAACTTCCATTTCCATTTCTCTCACCTCTATTTCATTATTCGGATTCCTGTTCGATTCTTAATTATGCTCATGCAGAAATACCGCAGAGCATCTAATGCATGGTCGTGTTCCTTTACTGGTTTATCCTCTCCGCGCTCTCCGGCTTTCGCATCCCAGATGTAGGAAGCAAATTCCTTAATCAGGTTGTCACAGGAGGAATCAATAAAAATGGAACCCTGAAGCAGCAGCGTGGCCACGAACCGGATTCCGTCCAAAACATCATTTTTTGCTTTTTTTACTTTATAACCGTCCTTCTCCAGCTGAGCCTTAAAGCTGGCAGCTGCCGGATCCAGAATAACTGCCTTAATTGCAATACCGTCAAGCCAGGCTGTCAGGTCATCGGAGAACTCCTTATCCGTCTTCTGCCTCCCTTTGTCGCGGCCTGAGTAGTAATATTCCCGCCGGCAGTACCATTTCTTATCGGCAGCCTTATTCCACAACAAGAAGGCCGTAGGGTTCTGGGTTCCGTAATCGCAGCTGACGTACCGCTCATCTGTCCAGAAATCATGTCCTGTCTTTGCCTTATAGGACACCGCCAGCGCTTCTGTGTCCGTTGCATTTCGGGCAGGGTCGAACATATCATAGATAATGCCCTCAGCCATTGCCCACAGGCCCATGATATACCGCTTGAAGAATACCCCGCTATACATACTGCGGTATCTGGCCTTAATCTCCTCCGATAAACTCAGATTGTCATCCATCGTAAAATGGACATACAGCAGTTTCTTGAGCGCCGGATCAGCCCCTGTCTTAGCTGCGTCTTCCCGGATTTTTGCCACTTTTTCCTTACCAAGATAACCGATGGCCTTATCAATCCAGTTGACCTTGAACCAGTGATATGGGCCGTCCGGATTACAGTTAAACCAGTACTTCGAACCAGTAACCGAGCACCGGCCGGTTGCCTGGTTGACAAAGGACTCCGGCATCAGGGCCACCTCATCGCAGAAGAGGCCGGCCAGTGTGATACCCTGAATCAGGTCCTGGCTGCGCTCATCCTTGCCACCAAAGATATAAAAGTAGTTCGTTATCTGGC
>OJJZ01000304.1_pt1 | contig 12976 bp, 9 predicted proteins | sample 1596481 | NCBI WGS metagenome assembly OJJZ01 (sample SAMEA4350110, study PRJEB24818) | metagenome | biome: human; feature: gut; material: faeces | place: Denmark | collected 2013-09 | reverse complement strand
CTATTGGTTGTGACCGGGTGTTCCCCAGCCAGAAGCAGATTGGAAGAATCCAGATATTCTCCGTCAGAAGCATAGATAATATTCTTCTGCATGTCGGTTATGGAGAAAAGCCCCCTTTCATCCAGATGTGCATCTGCAATTGCATTGGTAAATTCTGCAGTAGAGTACAGTATCACCATCTGCCCTAACGTAACGAGATTTTTATTGGAGTAATCAAATATAGTACTGCTAAGCCCATAGACATGTTCTGCAGGCTTATCGTAATTACTGCTTAATGAATCAATCTGAGAGTCCGAAAGAATCTGCAGATCATAGGAGGTGAAATCAGGTGCAGTGCCATCAAACTGCAAAGGTACCAGTGTATCATAACTGACATTATACTGATATAGTTTACCGGTATTCGTGATCAGCAGGATTCCACGGCAGAACTGGTCGTAACGGCAGATCTCAGACAGCATGCGGATTACCGACTGTGCCGTATTATAGTCGTTATCATAATCTTTCTGATAGAGACTGCAAAGCGCCTGGTAACGGGAAGTACTGGAAAATACGGGAGACAGGGTATTGGCTAGTGAATTTTGTTTTGTAGTGAGAATGGATGAAAGGTTGTTTACCGCAATATCATAGTTCTTTAGATACTCCGATTTTTCCTGATCCCGGATTAAAAAACTGCATAAAGAAAGAAGAACAGCCGTAATGGTGCAGACTGCGGTTATGCAAATTAACATCATTTTAGAATAGTATCCGCTTGTGATTTTTTTCAGCATGAAAGAGCCCCCAAAACTGTTCTATGAAAATTCAGACGAATCTGATATACTGAATTATAACAGCCGGCACAATAAAATGCAAGAAAACAGGCGAAAGTAAGGGGATTTAAGAGGATTACGAAAATGAAAAAATTGACGTTAAAGAAAATACAAAAAGCTGTAATGTGGATTCTGGTATCCGGTGCATGTATGATGATGACAGGCGTGATCGGCGGGTGCAATACAACTTCTGATTCCTCCGGAGCAGGAAAAGCTGAAGAAAATAAAGATGAGACGATATTAACCGCATTTGTACAGCAGTCAGTAGCTTCTGATGATGGAATATGGGAGGGCTGGGGCGCACAGAAGTTATATGAGGATACCAATATCAAAGTGGATTTCTATGCCAGTGGAAATGAGGTAGAGCAGAAGTTAAAGCAGTACATGGCGGCAGGAAATTTACCGGATATCATTGGGTTTCGGGATCTGGATGAGGCACAGCTTCTAATGGATGCAGATTTGCTGCTTCCCCTGGAGGAATATGAGGAATCACTGCCTTCTATATTTAACACAAAAGAGTATCAGAGTGCCATTGCCTATACCATGGAAAATACCAGTAATGACACGGGAAAACTGTTCTTTATGCCCACTTCTATCGGACCTGTTTCCTATAATGCGTATAACTGGGTGCCGCTTCTGCAATGGGATGCTTATAAAAAAGCGGGAGCGCCAAAGCTGGATACCCTGGAAGATTACCTGGATGTGGTTGAAAAAATGGTAGCAATAAAGCCGGTTACGGATTCCGGCGAGAAAGTTTATGGATTTTCCCTGTTCTCGGACTGGGATAAATATTCTGCATTGGAAATTGCATCACTGTCCTATTTTTATGGAATAGACTCCGAATATGTATCCACATTGATGGAAACCAATATTTTGACGAAAGAGACAAATTCCATCTTAAGGGAAGACAGCTTTTATAAGCGTGCTTTAAAGTTTTATTTTGAAGCCAACCAAAGGGGACTTTTGGACCCGGATTCTGCTACCCAGAGTTATAGCAACCTGGAGAAGAAATACAGCGCGGGAAGGGTCATGTTTTCCTGGTTTTCCTGGCTGTGGGGAAATTATAACAATGTCTCATCCGGTCATGTGAATAACGTGGAAAGGCCGGATGGTTATGCTAATGTACTGGCGTCGGATATGAAAATATACGAAGCGCCGGATCAGGTAATCGGGCGTAACTGGTATTTTGCCATAAGCAAGAACTGTAAAAATGTAGAAAAGGCATGCGAATTCTTAAACTGGCTCTATGATCCGGAAGTGGAGCAATACCTCTATAATGGACCGGAAGGAGGTGTCTGGGAACGCAAAGCGGATGGTGAGCCTTATGTGACGGAAAAGGGATGGGATGTAATAAACGAAAAAAATGAAGATCTCATGCCCGTAGAAGGCGGCGGATCGTTCCAAAACGGGGTATATCACTTTAATGGATTGGGGCTGCAGGCGTCCACCCTTATGGAGGACGGTTATACCATCAGCTACCGTTATTGGCCGTCCAGCCTGAATGTGGATGAAACCCGGATGCAAAAAGAAGTAAACGAAATGCTGGGAAATGACGTTCTGGCGGAATACCTATATGAAAATGATATGGTTGCCAAGTCTACCATAGCGGTGAATATGATCCCTCCGGTATCCGATGTTATGGAGAACAAGATTGCAGAAATCGGAGAAGTAGTCCGCGGTGATTCCTGGGATCTTGTTTATGCTAAAGATGAGGCGGCTTTTGAAGATCTTTGGCAGAATATGGTGAAGAAGGCAAAGGATCTGGGAATGGATGATGTAGAGCAGTATTATAAAAAGGCCTGGAAAGAAGCGATTAAAAAAGCTGCCGAGTTTGAAAATAGGTTGGATTGAAATCGAACGCTTTTCTAAAAGCGAATATCCGTTGTCCCCCGCTCCACGATTTCCCCGGTGATTATTGCCTTGGAAGGTACCTTTTTACCGGACAGAACCTGCATAAGCATTGACACCGCATTGATACAGGAGAACTCCAGGCGGTTGTCCAGGGTCGTGAGTTCCGGTTCACAGCAGATTCCCATTTTAGAATTATTATAGCCGGTAATACATACATCTTCCGGTACTCTGCGCCCCAGACTCTGTTCATATTTCAACACGCTGATTGCCATATCATCGTCGGAGGTGATGAAGATATCGTGTTCTTTGAATGCAGGGTCAGATAACAGAAAATCCCTGGTAGAGAGAATATCGCTGTTGGCGCAGAGATATTTTGGTTCTTCAATGCCGAAATCTTTGCAGGCTTTGAGAAAGCCATTCAACTTTTGACGTCCGCTGTAAGAGAGGGAGCGGTAGAGATAACAGGGAGACTTTCTGCCGCTTTCTAAAAGCTTAGTTGTCAGCTGGCAGATCGCCTGGGTGTCGTCGCAGAGGGAGCAATAGATGTTGTCGCCCTGGAGATATCCGTTTACAATGATCAGAGGAGCAATCTTTGCAGCATCCAGGAGATACTTATTCTGCTTTGGATTTTTCTCTATGTAACTGGAACCGGCCAGTATGATAGCATCCACTCTTTTTGACAGAAGCAAATTCAAATACTTTTCTTTTATATCCAGATCATATCCCGTACAGCAGAGAATGGAGTCATAATCGTGTCTGCGCAATTCCCGTTCCAGAAAATAAATGGCATTAGCCAAAAAGCTATCCGAAGAGTCAGCGCATAAAATGCCGATGGTATTCATTGTATTTAAACCCAATCCCCTGGCGAAGATATTGGGGGTATAACCTGTTTCCTGAATGACGGATAATACTTTGTCCCTTGTTTTGTCACTCACATTTCCGCTTCCGTTTAAAACTCTGGAAACTGTGGCGATGGATACGCCTGCTTTTTCTGAGATGTCATAAATATTCATAACGCTTCAGCCCTTTCTTTTGCAGTAGATCTTATTAAAATCCGCCATTCTGATAAGCTCTTGCTATCACGTAAGAGGGTTCATAGTAGGCGCTGCAGTTATAGTTATCAATAATGTCACAGATTTCATCGTTGTAAACCCGCAGCAATGCATCAATATAGTCTTCGCCTGGCTGCTGGGTATCCGATATGAGTCGCGCATAGACTTTCCCCATTTGAGTTGCAGAGGGAATATGGTCTGTCATATCATAATCTACATTCGATATATCAAAGTTTCCTTCCTGCAAATGAAATTCTTTAATCCACTCATCTTCTAACTTTAGTGGATTTTCAGAATGTAGCACATTGGCAAGGCTTATAAAACGCAGCCATTCATCTTTTGGGATGCTATTTACGACATACTTATTTTTTTGATGGATTTTTCTGGAAGTTCGTTCAATCATATAACAAACAAAATCCAAGTCATTTTTTGTTATTTTTTCGTCTTCAAAAAATATATTGGTCATATTCTGTAACTCCCTTCATACTGAAGTGCTTTTATGGCTTGATCAGTGCAAAAAACAATTTGATGTGTTGGATATTTAAATTTTACAAGTTCCCAAAAAGCAGATTTTGATATATTACCTGCGGCATAGTCCTCCACATAATCCCAGATGGTATCATCTGCCATAGGGCCTTCAACAACATCATAGGTATGTGCTTTTCCACTTCGGCAGTTTAATTTTGGGATTTTCCACCATAACATTACTTCCGTGAAATAGTATCATATCGTTCCTTTCTCTCAAATCAATCTATCTCTTTTTATACATTATATCTTATTTTTTAAATTCATCCAACCCTAAAATGATCTGACTCAATGAAAGGTAAGGACAAATTTTATAATATCTCTAGAAAACTATAAAAATTCAACATTCCTATTTCCATTCCATTGACAAATAGAAAAAAAGAATATAGGATGAATGTAAGCGCTTACATAAATGATTAGACTGTTTACTAAACGAAGCATAAATGAAATATTTGAGTAACAATTCAGACAGGTATGCGCATTTACTGCGCATACCGTACGAAAACCTGGGCCTGCTGGGATTCAGCCCTTCGCCGAAGGCGAATTTCAACGGGCTGGATGCGTAACAGTTCAGACTTGTCTGAACTGTTACATATTTGGAGGAATGAAAAGGAAATGATGGATAGAAAATTTGACACATCACTGAGAGATTCTCAGGGAACTGTGGTTGAACCGGTGAGTCCGGAAAGGTTCGATCTGGAGGCATATGCCGATTACGAAGAAAAACAGTTGGAAAAGAACCGTGCTTTTCTTAAGAAAGAAGAAGGGCTTTTGGTTTACCGGAGGGTAAGGGCAGACGGTGTATTTTATGATAAATGCAGGGATTATAAAGAATCTTTGGCACTGCAGCTGGGAGCTTTAAAGCTCAGTATGACATATGAGGCAGATATTGCCAATTTTCTGGAACCCTGGTATGGGATTGGATATATTGCATCCAGCTTCGGAGGGAACTATATCTGGGAAGAGGGGCAGGCTCCCAATGTAATTCCGCCGTTTGAAACCACAGCAGATATTTTGGACAGTGATTTCATTCCCTTAGCCAGAACGGAGACCGGAAAGCATATTTTAGAGATGACAGAATATTTCATGGAGAAAACAAAGGGAAAAGTACCGGTTTCCCTGACCGATGTACAGTCCCCCATTAACATGCTTACCTACCTGCTTCCGGTGACGAATCTATTTTATGATGTTGTGGATGAACCGGAACAGGTGAAAAAAGCGGCGGGACTGGTCACAGACCTTTTGCTGGATTTTTTAAAGGAGCAGAAGAAATTTCTGGGCAGTGCATGGGCAGGTCCGGGACATGGATTTGCCTCCAGCCGTGCATTCCGGGGAATTGGACTTAGCAATGATATGTCAATCATGGTTCAGGATGAAGATTATGAGGAAATATTCAAAAGTGCCGATGAGAGGCTGGGGGAGGCATTTGGTGGCGTAGTTTACCATTCCTGCGGAGTCTGGGAATCAAAGATTGATATGGTGAAACGCTATCGGGATATTTTTATGGCTGATGGTGCATTTTCCATAGAGACAGATCCTTCTCCAAATTCCCCGGAGGTCTTTGCAAAGGGGTTTGCAGGCAGCGGCATCGTGCTGAATGCCAGGGCAGTGGGGGATGCAGACCATGCATTTCCGGTTTTTGAAAAGATGTGGAAACCAAAGCAGAAGCTGATCTGCGTAACCTATTGCAAGACGCCAAAAGAGCAGCAGAAACTTTATGAAAAGCTGCATAGAATGGAGGTATCACGATGAAATACGATATAACCTTTCATCCTTCCTGGTGGCATGCCCATGCAGGAATCGACTTTACCAGGGACTTTTTTGACAATCCCCAGTATCGGATGGAATGCGATATAAAAATGCGACGTGCACTTTACGATCATTTTGGTGATTTTGGTCTGGGTGAAAAAGCACCAATGAAGCGTCCTCTGCTTGGGACGGATCTGTTAGCAGCCGGTTATCTGTATTCAGAGCTGATGGGCTGCCAGGTAAAATATCAGGCAGATAATTCACCTCAGGTCATATGCCGTGAACTGGATGAAGATGATATAGGTGAGATTTGTGCACCTCAATTGGAAACAAGTGAAGTGTGGCAGCGGACTCAGAAACAGATTGATTTTCTTCTGGATCAGTTTGGTTATGTGGAGTCTTATATCAATCTACAGGGGATACAGAATATCTCCATGGATCTTATGGGGCAGGAAGCCATGACTGTATTTTATACGGCACCGGAAGAAGCTGTACATCTTCTGCAGGAAATCACAAGTCTTTCAATTTCAGTGGGAAAACGCCTTAAGATGCTGACAGATGACATATCAGGAGGCGTTACTGCTATAGTGAGAAAGGTAAGTCCTGATGTCTATCTGACATCCAATTGTTCGGTAGAAATGATTTCTAATGAAATGTATGAAAAATTTCTCCTGCCATGTGACCGGAGAATGGCAGAAGCCTTTGGCAGTTTTGGCGTGCATCACTGCGGAGGAACCATGGAACATGTGGTGGAGGGCTATCAGAAGATTCCCAACCTGGAATTTGCGGAAGTTGGTGCTTTTTCTGATTTAGCCCTGGTGAGAAGCAGGCTACCGGGCGTATTTTTAAATGCCAGGTACAGCCCGGCAAGGCTTTTGGAAGCCACAGAAGAGGAAATGATAAGGGAAGTACAGGCACTGGCAGCCGCAGGGCAGGAAAATGGAGGGCTGCTATCCGTATCCTGTGTTGGAATTGACCACAATGTTACTGACAAGCAGATAAGTACTTTTTTAGGCAGTTGTATGAAAGCGTAACTCAATGATTCAATTTTCGATAAATTTTTACTTTACAAAACTTTACAAATGTTATATATTGGAAGTGTAAAAAGTTTGTCAAAAAATTGTTTAGAAAAGAGTTAAAAAATGAGTAGAAAAAGAAAAAAAAGTTCTATGCAGGACATCGCGGATATATTAGGAATTTCCAAGAATGCTGTTTCTCTTGCAATTAATGATAAAGAGGGAATCAGTGAATCTTTGAAAGCAAAAATTATTGAAACTGCTGAGGAAATTGGATATTTAAAATCGTCACAACCAAAAAAAGAAAGTGATAATCTTTTATGGATAATGGATGGAGAATGTGATTGTGAGGGAGGGTTTTATGCTCCTCTGATCAGTGCTGTTCTAAGGTATGCAAAAGAAAAAGGATACAATATGCAGATTGTAAATATCAATCGTAATATTCAGCAAAAGAATCTTATTCCCAATGAATATTATGAAATAAAAGCAGTGGGGGTACTTTTTCTAGGTATATTTGAAGCAGAGTATTTGAGACAGTTTTTAATGATGAAAATTCCTTCTGTAATGATGATACATCATCACTATGGAGTAGCATTAAGTCATGTGTTGAGCGCTAACCTTGACGCTGGTTATACAGTTACAAAGTATCTGATTAGTAAGGGGCATAGTAAAATTGGCTTTTTGGCTGAGATTGGAATGTTTGACACGTTTCGTCAAAGGCGTAATGGGTACAGGCAGGCATTATCAGATGCAGGTATTGATTACAAAGCGGATTATGAGATTGTGGATGAGGGAGCAGATGGGGAAGTAACTGAATATGTAGAACAGCGGGTAAAACGTATATTGAGCATGGAAAATCCTCCTACTTCCTGGGTTTGTGGTAATGACTATCTGGCAATTGCCTTGATGGGAGCTATGTGGAAAGAAGGAAAGAAGATACCGGAAGATATATCGGTAGCAGGTATCGACGGAATTGAAACAGCCGGTCTTATCCATCCTAAACTGTGTACTTATGAGGTGGGGATTGAACAACTCGGCAGGCGTTCTGTTGATGCGCTATTGCAAATACTTGTTGGGGGTGATGGAGTGTCACCTGAAATATGGAATATATTAGGAAAATTACATGAGGGTGAATCTGTAAAAACACTATAGAATTTAAAAAATATTTGTGAAAGAACAAGGGACGGGAGTTCCTTGTTCTTTTGCGTTTTACAGATAATGACGCTGAATCAGAATAGTATTGGACATATATACTAAATTTATATCATTGATTTTATTGTAAAGTTATAAAAAGTAAAAATCAATTGACAAAAGTAAAGTAAACTGTTATATTTAAGACAAAAGAAGAGACATATTAGTATGTTTAAAAATTAAATGAAGGAGAAGCAAATATGGTTAGATTAGGGGTATTGGGATCAGGAATTATTACAGAATGTCATTTTTTTGCATTAGAAAAATTGGAAGATGTTAAAGTTGCTGCAATAGCAACTATTAATGAACCGGAAGGAATGGAAGCGTGTAAGAGATTTGGCGCAAATTATTATCGAGATTATAAAGAACTATTATGTCATGAAAGTGAACTGGACGGTGTAATAGTAGCTTTACCGAATTATATGCATTATCAGTGCTGTGTGGATGCCATAAAGGCTGGGGTTAAGAATATTTTGTGTGAGAAACCGCTGTGTACGAGAATAGAAGACTCTGAAAAGCTGGTTGAATTAGTAAACGAATCGGGAGTAATGCTTCAGGTTGGATATATGAAACGTTTTAATCCTGGATTTAGAGAAATAAAAAGATTACTTCCAGAATTAGGAGAGTTAGAAAAAGTAGATTTTCAGATATTTATGTCTGCTCCTGAGCCCACGCATGATAAGTCGGGGGTAGAGAAGCTGCCTGATGAAAAACCGGATATTGGAGGGGCCTGGTATGGTGATCTTAAGAGATCGGGGGGAGGGGCTATGACGCATAATGGGAGTCATCATCTCGATCTGCTTCGGTATTTTCTGGGAGACGTTGAATCCTTATACTGTAAAGCACGTTATGAAAATGAACAGGGAGGAGAATATTTTTACAGTGCCAGACTGCTTATGGAAAATGGTGTTGATGTAGATATGAAAGTAGGACGTGTTGATGTACCAAACCTTGGACCGGATTTTCAGATATTTAACGGAGGCTGGAATGAAAGTGTGGAAATTGTTGGAACAAGAGGATATATAAAAGTGGAGAATCCTACATGGCAGGGTTATGAACCGATGATGGTGACGTATTGGATAAAGGGTATGTGTGGTCCTAAACTATTTTATTGCCAGTGCAATGAACAGTGGATTAATGAGTTTGAGAGCTTTGCAGAAAATTGTAAAAATGTAAAATTGAAGGAGGAATGTTCATCCGTTGTAGATGGTTACCGCGTAGATTATATTATCAATCAAATGCGGGAATCAAGCAGACGTAATGGAGAGAGGTTAGAACTTAATTATCGCTACTAATGAAAACGGTTAAACACAGGAAGAGAGATGGGAGAAATATGAAAGCAGCAGTTGTAAAAGGAAAGTGCCAGGTAGTTATTGAGGAAACAGAAGAACCGCAGATCACTAAGCCAAGTGAAATTAAAATTCATGTAACAAAGGGGGCGATTTGTAATACAACGGATAATATGATTTACGCAACGGATCATCCTGAAGATTATTGGCCAGGTGAAAAATTTCCATTTATCATAGGACATGAATGCACAGGACGGATTGTAGAATTAGGTAGTGAAGTGAAAGGAATGAAAATTGGTGATCGTGTAGTGTACTGGACCGTCTGCGGAAGGGCATTTGCAGATTATTTGGTTCTGGACACGGAAGAATTTGCAGTAGGGACTATTGGTGAAAATGTTTCAGAGGATATTGCAGCGATGATGGAAATGGTAATAGGGGCAGGCCGGCAATTGTTTAAAGAAGATGGTTCTTCTTTGATAAAACAAGGCGATAAAGTTGTTGTTTATGGTTTAGGACCAGCTGGTCTAATATATCATCGTCTTGCAATTATGTTAGGTGCCAGTAGAGTTTGCGGTGTAGGAAGAAGAGAATTGCGGCTATCCAAGTCAGTGGAACTAGGAGCAAGCTTTTCCGTTAATTCAGAGAAGCAAGGATACATAGAAGAAATAATTGAGAAAATGGAGGGACGTCCAGATGTAATTATTGATGCAACAGGTGGTGATATTATAGAAAATATTATAGCCCTTGGAGATGTAGGAACTCAGGTTGTGGCCTATGGTATTCCGCCATTTGACTGGAATGAAAAAGTTCCGGTACTTGAAAAAGCAGGGCTTAAAGCACCTATCTTCACGGGGACAGAAAGTGCCAGAATATCATTGAAGCATTGTGTTAAATGGGCAGAATCAGGGGGATTTGGACTAGAGCCAATTATTACACACCGAATTAAGCTGGGGGAACTGGAAAAGGGACTGGATATGTGCAGGCTTCAAAGAGATACCACATTAAAAGTCATTGTTACTATTAATGAAGAGGATTAATTAGAGGAGGTACTTTATGAGAAGGAAAGCGATATGGGGTGCTATTTTTGTATTTGCAATGATATTGGGATTATCCGGATGTCAGAAGAAGGAGACAACGGAGGGTGGGAATACAAACAAGGAAATTAAGGAAGGAACTACAGAGAAAGCAGGGGAAGGAACGTCCGAAGCGACAGATAGTGAAGAACCGATAACTTTAACAATGTTCATACGCAATCAGTCAAAGTATACGGGTTTGCAGTCTGACCCAGTAGCGAAATATGTGGAAGAAAAGCTAGGGGTACGCATTGACTTGAAGGTAGATTCCAGTCTTGGAAATACAAGTGCACAAAACAGTAGTTATAATGAATTGCTTGCAGCGAACCTGGCTACCGGAGAACTTGCGGATATTATTGATTTCGGTGATTCTACAGGGAATGCGGAGGTTGTAAATAACCTGAAGAGGGCGGCCGAATCAGGATTGATTATACCTTTAGATGAGTTAATTGAATTAAATACAACGAATATATCCAAAGATCCCCGGTTAACAGTAAGAAATGAGTACCGAAAAAATATAATGTATGGGGACGGGCATTTTTATTCGCTTGGAGCCTGGGGAGGAATGGGTCTTGATCAGCTTCCATATTCTGCAAACTGGGTGAGGTGGGATATCTATAAGGAAATGGGATATCCACAAGTGAATACGGATGAAGAATTCCTGGAACTTATAAGACAGATGACTGAACGCTATCCTCAGACACCAGCCGGAGAAAAAATATATGGTTTCGGAGGTGGCTTTGCAGATCCTAAAGGTATTGGAGATGGATTTATTGTCAGGGAATATCCACTAAGCAAGGGATATGAGCCGTTGGAAGGAAATTATGCTGTCTACCTGGATTATGCTAACAGGAATGTTATAGCCCCTCTTGCGGATCCGGACAGTTTCTTCTGGAATGGCGTTGAATTTTATTATAAAGCAAATCAAATGGGGTTAATTGACCCGGGTGCTATGACAATGACGAATGCCGAATACGAGGAAAAATTTAAAAAAGGGGGATATATAGCAACTCTCAATGGATGGGCGACTAAGGATAAAGAAGCTCAATTAGAAGCACTAGGGATGAAGGGTGCAGGATATATGCCAATTAAAATGCTGGATGATGTTAACTCATTTACACTTTACTGGGAATCGGTATTGGGAGGCTGTGAATTTACCATATCAAAAGAGTGTAAATATCCGGAAAAAGCAATCAAATTTTTGGACTGGTGCTTTTCAGAAGAAGGTTCCCGTATTATTACCCAGGGTGCAGAAGGTCTGGCTTGGGAGATGGAAGAGGGAGTTCCAACAGTAACAGAACAGTATTTGAAGGATAATGCAGAAGGAACAGTTGATATGGCTGAGGCATATGGGAAATGGAAATATGCAGGTATAAATGCATTTCAGCATATTGATCAGGATTCCCAGGGGTATTATATCCAGCCGGACCAAATTCCTAACGAGGCAGCATACAGCGCGGTAAAAAAAGATGCATTGGCTTATTATGGTGCAGACAGCTTCAGTGATTATTTCACTAATTATACCAAAGAAAATGGTGAGAAACTACCCAATATTGTTTGGGGAAGCTATGCAGGAGCAATTGGGGAAAAGCCAGATGATATTAAACAGAAATATTCACAGATCAATGATTATATGTATCAGACTGTATTTAAGCTCATTTATGCAAAAGACGATGCAGAATATAATTCTTTAAAAAAACAGACAATTGATGAGTTGCAAAATATGGGACTTTCAGATGTAGTAGACTGGTATACGAAACGGTTTAAGGAAATTAAAGAAATCCTGGATCCGATGATAGATAGTTCAGTTAAAGCCTATTTACAAAAATAAGAATATACTTACTTGGTAGAAAATCTTAAGGTACGGGATATAGTACACTGTGTTCCGTACCTGTGAAAGGGGAAAACTGGTGAAAAATCAAATTAAAATAAGGGGCGCCAGAGCAAATACAAGGAGAAAGCTGCTGTTGATCAGTATTCCGTTTCTGTTGTTCATCACTGCCTTTAGTTATGTCCCTCTTTTGGGGTGGGCAATTTCTTTTTTCAAATATTATCCTGGAATACCATTAGATAAAATGGAATTTGTTGGAATGAAAAATTTTCAGGCATTTTTCTACAATAAGGACCAGGTTTTGCGTATAGTACGAAATACATTTGTTCTAAGTGGTTTAATTATCTGCACGTTGCCATTGCCAGCAGCATTTGCCATCCTATTAAATGAATTAAGATCTAAAAAGATTAAAAAGGTAGTACAGACATTTTCTACGATTCCATATTTCATTTCTTATGTATTGTTGTACGTAGCATTTGTAACAATTTTATCACCTTCAGACGGAATGTTAAATCCGTTATTATACGAAAAATTGCATTTAATTAAGGAGCCCGTCAGCGTATTAACAAGCCCCAAAAGTGCGTGGACTGTAC
>OJJZ01000301.1_pt1 | contig 13171 bp, 13 predicted proteins | sample 1596481 | NCBI WGS metagenome assembly OJJZ01 (sample SAMEA4350110, study PRJEB24818) | metagenome | biome: human; feature: gut; material: faeces | place: Denmark | collected 2013-09 | reverse complement strand
TATAAGATCCGGCTATCTGGCAATCCTGGGGCAGAGCAGACTTTACACCAGATAAAATCTTCAGGAAATATTCTTCAGAACCTTCAAATCCGGCTGTTCCAAAAAGAACAATCTTTTTTTTGCACAGTTTTGGCAATACCTCTTTTAATTTATCAGAACACTGCCCTTTATCTGTCCAGAATCCCAGAAATATGATTTCTGAGTCTGCAATCTCTGCGCATCCGGCGTCCGCCGCATTCCCACAGGAGATTACATCCACAAGATCCCTGATGGAATTATTTATGGTATCTGCTAACATCTTTGTATTACCAGTTTGTGAATCATATAATATTGAAACTTTCATCTTAAGTACCTCCTTGATCGGTTCGTTACCCCTATTATAAACTCTTTATAACCGTTTTTCTACTACATCTTGTACACGGCAGACAAAAGGGGAAAACTTCCAATAAAAAAACCGGCAGGCCCGTCAATTAGCTCTACCGGTTTCTTTCTAAACTACTCTGGCACCAAAAGGCATTAATGCCAGCTTCGCAATTTTAAACTGCTGTAATCCAAATGGAATTCCTACAATGGTAATGCATAAAACTGCGCCAATGACTGCAGATTCGATTGCCAGCGGAATACCGGAAAAGATCAGCCATAATACATTTAACAATAACGATCCAACACCTCCGCCATACTCCACTTCTTTCCCAAATGGGAAAAAACACAACCCGGCAAATTTAAAACACTGGGTTCCAACCGGAATACCAATAATGGTAATGCACCAGAGACAGCCAATCAGAAGCCAGCTGATCCCTGATATAAATCCTCCAAATATAAACCACAAAATGTTACCTAAACATCCCATATCCAATCCTCCTAATTCATTTTACGTCTACAACCTGTTAACGTCTCATGCTTTCCAGGTTATTAAGTGCAGTCTCTACATGTTCAATAGCTTCCTCAACCTGTTCCTTACTCTGGTTGATTTTTGACTGCACATACCAGTCTGATACTATATTGTCCAAAAAGAAGTCAGCAAATACTGCAAAACTTCCGATATCAATATGCATATCCGGATGCATACTCACATCCCGCAATTCTTTTTGGAATTTTCCAAGAAGTATTTTTGCATTTTCCATCTCTGCACTGGCACTGTCAATTTTGGAATGCTTAAGCATCCCGCTGACAAACCCTCCGCCAAGCATATCCCAGATTCCAAAACCTTTGGCACTGGACAGTGACTGGTTTACACGGTTTAAGCTGTCTAAGGCTGCTCTTCCCGCTGCCAGCGCTTCCTCAATTTCTCTGTTATTTCTCTCTGCATTGTACATAATCTTTCTCCTCTCTCGGCCTTTACGGGCCATTTGAGCCTTATCAGGCTCTTAACTGGTGTCTGGTTACGCTGAAGACTGCCGGTTATAAAGAGTAAAAATAAAAGACTCTTATCGCAGCAATCTTCGCTACAATAAAAGTCTTGCACATTTCATTCGATACGGATATAAAATATCGTATTGACGATTTCGAATCACCTTTCGGTTAGGCTACTCCCTTTTATGTAAATCCAATATATCATACCGTATTTTTTATGTCAAGAATATGGTTCTTAACTTTTTCTGACATTTTTCAAACAGGCTCTAATATTTTCTACCGCACCTGCTGCAAAAAGCATCCTGTGCCCCACCTTCATTTCCACATGAAGGACAGATTTTCTTAGAGTTATCCACATTTTCCGTTTTTTCTGTTGATAATACCTCTGTTACTGCCGGGGTAGTAACCGTTACTGTGGATACAGCATTTGCTGCCTGAGACACCCCGTCGTCTGCCGGTGCCGTACCTGCTGCCTGAGGCTGCATTATTCCGGTATTTTGATATACTGGCTGGCTCTGGGTTGCAGCGGTCTCACGCATAGCATCTTTTTGGGGATCTCTCATTACAAAATCTTCTTTTTTTGGCATAGGAGGAATCTCACACTCTTTAAACTGCGTTCTGTGGTCCACACCGCCGCCCATTTTTTTGTTAATTTCACTTACATTTCTGCAGATAACCACAATCATCAATGCAAATTCATATAAAATACGAAGTACCAGGTTACCAAAAATCAATACTGCAAATCCCAGTACCATCTGGAGGCATAGAATGTTAAAAACACCCACCGTGGTGCAGACACAAGCCCCAAGTACATAGAAGAACTTTAACAGTCCTTCGATAATAAAATTCTTAAATTGCAGATAATCATAAAGCCATCCAAAGAAACCATGAAAACGGTTTGCATTTTTCTTTGACATGAAAGCAAAAAATACTACAAACGACATAATAATGCCAATGATTACACCAGCTACCGTCATAACAACCCCAAACTGTTTTAAAATCTCCATATACCGATCCATTATAATGCCTCCTGACATAATTACTATATTTCTTCCATTATAGCCCACTTATCTACAATTGTATACCTTCAAGCCGCGTGTAAATTTAAACATTCTGTTAAAATATTATAAACAAATTAAGTCCTGGAGAACTAGTGCCTCCCAGCGTAAATACGCCACTATATGGCACCCGCTATCCACGCCGGGAGGCTCTATCTGCAGGAGATTTTACGGTAAATCCGTTTTAATAATATATGCGCTACTACAGCCGCCAATACCTCTGCGATCGGAAATGCAATCCATATTACCAACGCTCCCATGGATCTGGACAGAATATAGCCCAGGGGAACCGTAACGACAAATTGCCTGAGCAGGGAAACGATCAGGGACTCTTTCCCTCTTCCCAGCGCCTCAAAAGTTCCGGAGTTTACAATTCCAAGAGAGGATACCAGAAAGCCCAGACTGATTACCCGCAGCGCTTCTGTTCCGATCTTCATCATGTCATTCGTTGCATCAAATAGCATCAGAATCTGCCTTGGGAAGACAAGTGCTCCGATCGTACCAATCAGCATGACACAGAGAACCACCAGAAGGCTTAAACGTACCGTCTGCTTCAACCGCTTCTTCTCTCCTGCTCCATAGTTAAAACCAATAATGGGTCGCATCCCCTGAACCACACCATTGGCGGGCATATAAATGAAGGTCTGAAGCTTAAAATAAATCCCCAGTACAGCCACATGAAGGTCTGAAAATCTGGATAAGATTCCGTTTAATATACTTACCAGCAGCGATGGCAGCGCCATCATAATCGTGGAAGGTATGCCAACCGCATAGATCTGTTTCATAATCTTCTTATCAAAGCTCACATAGCGGAGCGATATCTTAATTCCAATATCTTTTTTACTGTATACCAGAACATACAGCAGGAATGCGCAGATCTGTCCGATGACTGTTGCTATTGCTGCTCCCTTTACCCCAAGTGCCGGAAAACCCAGAAGCCCGAAAATCATGATAGGGTCTAATATAATATTTATGATACATCCGCTGGCTAAGAGCGCCATGGTAGTCACCATATCCCCCACTGCCTGAAAGATCTTCTCCATGCTGATCTGAAGCAGACAGCCGAATGCCAGGCAGAGCACAATATAAGAATAATCACAGCCCCATTTTAAAATCGTTTCATTCTCTGTAAACATACTTAAGAATGGCTTTGTAACAAGGATTCCCACTACGCAGAACAGAACTGCATGGATCACCGTAAGCAGCATTCCAATAGAAGCCGTCTTATTTGCCTTCTCAAAATCTTTCCCACCAATACTGATGGATATGGCAGAGCTGATTCCGACTCCAATCCCCACGGCAACGGATACCACTATATTCTGTAATGGATATACCAGGGAGACTGCCGTCAGTGCCTCCGGTCCAAGCCTCGCCACAAAGATACTGTCTACAATATTATAGAGCGACTGCATCAGCATAGAAAGCATCATGGGCACTGCCATGGACATCAGCAGCGGAAAAATAGCCCTTGTTTTCATTTTATCTTGATTTACTGCCATAACTCCTTTTCCTCCTCATTTCGTCAAATACCATTTTATAGAAACCTGCTTTCATTTATACCTTATGGTTAATCACAAAGAAAAAGCCATATATTTTCCTGTTTAATTCAGAAACAGGCAAACATATAGCTTTAAAAGCATTCTGTTAAGTTAAAACTTAGAAAATCATATCATAAAATATTTCATTTTGCAAGAATTCTTTATACCGCAAGAAACATGGGCATTTTTTTAGGAAGAGCTATAAAAATATGCTGCCTGTCAGAAAAACTTTCTGACCAGACAGCATATCATTTTAAAATAATTTTTCGACTACTGCCCGTGAAGTTCCTTCATTATTGTACTTGCAGCTTTCATAATTTTTCTCATAAAATTCCTGATATAACAGATCTATTAAATACAACTGACTCAGCTTAGCCGTCATGGAACCGCCCTCTAAGGGGCCTTCACTGGAACCGCATAATAATATGGCATCCGAATATGATGTCAGCGGTGATTTCTGGAAATGTGTAATACAAGCAATCTTTGCGCCTGCGGACTTAGCCACTTTGGCTACATGTATATTGTCTTTCGTCGCTCCTGAGTATGATATAATTACAATCAGATCCTCTTCGGTTGTCATAGACGCTGCCATGGCCTGCATATGAGGATCCGTAATGCAGACTACCTTGTTGGTAATTCTTAAAAATTTATTCCTTGCTTCTTCTGCAGTCAAAAGACTGTCTCCAATCCCAAAGAAGAAAACCCTCTTTGCCTGGTCAAACATATCCAGTATTTTGTCAAAGTTATCCCTGCTCAGCAGCATATAAGTCTCTTTGATTGCAGCTAAATGTAATTGCAGAACCTTTTCTGCCATCTCTCCCAGGCTGTCATCAAAACGCCTGCTTTCCAGAACCGTCTTGGTACTGCTGCTGGAAGAAGCTCCCTGGCTGAGGGAAAGCCGCATTTTAAATTCCTGGTATCCCTGCAGTTTCATTGTCCTGCAGAACCGATATACACTGGTATCGCCTACTTTACAGGCATCTGCCAGATCCGTTATGGACATATACAAAACCTTACTCTGATTCTTAATTACGTAATCAGCCACCTTTTTCTCCGCTTTTGTAAATTGATTGTAAGATGACTGAATCTCTAAAATGATGTTCGTGTTATCCACCTGTTCACCTCCTTGGTATTTATTCTCAATCTCCCTTTAAATCCAAGGCTATCTGTACAGCCCCCAACAATCCGGCTGTATTCCCTAACTGTGCCTGTCTAATAATTACGTCACGATAGCTCTCCATGACATTATTATACAGAATGTTACAGATTTTATCCAGTATGTATTTTTGTTTCATGACCCCTCCGCCTAAAATTATGCAGGAAGGATTGAAAATGTGTGTGAGAGACACCAGTCCCAGTACAATTTCTTCAATCCACGCGTCGATAATCCCCGCTACCTTATCCTCTTCCCGCCGTTCAAATATCTTTCTACCATTGCAAAGGCTCTCATCCAGCATCATGGCGTTCTTAACTAAAGCTGTGGTAGACGCATATCGCTCATAACAGCCGCTGAAAATGTCTCTGGAGGCATCCCGGTCCCGGGGATGTATCACGATTCCCCCAAACTCTCCTGCCGAAAAGCTGCTGCCCCTGTAGATCTTGCGGTCGATGACAATCGCCCCTCCCACGCCGGTGCCATAAGTCAGGCACAGGAAATCCGTAAATTCCCGTCCGGCACCAAAGTTGGCCTCTCCCAGTGCAGCGGCATTAACATCGTTCTCAACCGCTGCCGGCACCTGAAACCGCTCTTCCATCATCTGCTTTACTTCCATCCCCGTATAACCGGGAATATTGGAGTTGGCATAGCGGATACTGCCTTTTGAAGAATCCACCTGTCCTGCTGTACTGATGCCGATCCGGTCAAATCCCTTGTACTGATCCAGAATCTCCATTGCTCTTTCCATTACCCAGGCACCGCCCTTTTGCGCATTTGTGTCAGCTTCCCTTATATTGCATAAACGCCCATCCGTAAACTCTCCTGATTTTATAGATGTTCCACCGATGTCAAGCACTGCTATTTTCATACTGATTCCTCTCTTTTATAATCCCGTACAGCAGTATACTAATAACTATGAATATCGTACCCGTTATTTACGCACTGCTTTACTAACCATTTATCCAACTGCAACCTTTATTACACATTTTTTCAGATAACGATCCTCACTAGCCATAATTCCGGGCTTATGGGGCTCCTCACCCATGCAAATAATAAATCGCCCCGGTCCCATAACGCAGGAAGCGGATCTGGTGCAGGAAACTGTCCCAAAATCTGTCTGTTCATTGAAACAGTCTAATGTTTTTGCTTCTCCTAACCCGATTTGGATGATTTCCGTTCCTTCTAAGTCTATTTGGATATCCATATATTTTTTATGAATCTCAAATTTACCTTTTGATTCCTCCTGAGTCTGGGCTTCCATTACATTTACAAATACGTCTTCCCCCATAATTTCCGTTCTTCCAAAAGGTAATAAGTGCAGATCATGCCCAGCTATAAAATCAACTGCTGAGTCCAGGTATCTGCTGATCCCGCGATAACGCTGTATATTCTCTAAATTATCATATATCATCTTTTAAATCCTTTCTGATCTGTAATCGTGTACCACCGCTGCTTCCGTACCTGAATTGGCAAAAAGATAGGGAAACTATCCTTTCACACAATGATATTTCATCATATTCGTGTTAGAACGTATCTGGAACACGCTCTGGATAGCTTCCCTTATATCCTGGATCACCCTTTTACTGCCCCCATGGTAATACCCTGTGTAAAGTATTTCTGGAAAATCAGGAATACTGCAACAATGGGGATTGCTGCCAGAGCTGCACCTGCCATAATCAGTCCGTAATTAGTAGAAAGTTCTGCCTGCATGGTAGCTACACCAAGGGGAATCGTCAGGTTCTTTCTGGAAGACAGCATAACTAACTGCATAAAGTAATCGTTCCAGGTATTAATGAAGGTAAATATCGCCAATGCGGCAAATCCCGGCTTCACAATTGGAAATGCAATGCTGGTAAAAGTACGCAGTTCGGTACAACCGTCTATTTTTGCTGATTCCAGCAGTTCCGTTGGAATGTTTTCACTGAACTGCTTCATCAGGAATACACCGAAGGGCCAGCCAATCAGCGGCAGGATAACCGCAGCCATTGTGTCATGGATTCCCATCCAGCTGATCATATTAACCAGCGGTACCAGGATAACCTGCTTTGGAAGTGCCATTGCACCGATAAAAATTGTAAATAAAATTTTCTGTCCATAAAAGCGTTTTTTTGCTAAAACATATCCGGCAAGTGCCGAAGTGAGGCAGACAGCCAGCATGGTAATCAGCGCGATCAGAACACTATTTAACAGCCATCTTGCTGCGGGATTTTGCACCAGCAGCCTTTGAAACTGCTCAATCGTCGGATTGGCAGGCCACCATTGTGGCGGAATCTTCACGGCATCCCCCTGTGACTTGAATGCACCTGTCATGATCCAGTAAAAAGGAAAAACAAAGATGACAGTCAATATGCTCAGAATAACAGTTGAAACAATGGTAAATGGTGTTGATTTTTTGTTCATCTTTATGCCCTCCCTCCTAATATTCTACATCGCTGCCCAGGAATTTAAACTGAAGCAGGCTGATGATACCGATTACCACGGTTAAAAATACACCCATCGCATTGGCATATCCATACTCGGACAGCTTAAATGCTTTTTCGTACAGGTAATACATAATAGTCGTGGTGGCAAAGTTAGGCCCGCCTGAAGTCAATAACTGGATGAGCGAGAAACACTGGAAAGAGTTAATGGTTGTAATTACTACTATGTAAAGAGTTGTGGGAAGCAGGCTCGGCCATTTGATTTTCCAGAACACCTGGAACTTATTGGCACCGTCAACCTCTGCTGCTTCCACCAAGGATTTGTCAATATTACCCATTGCAGCAATATATAAAATAATTGGCTGTCCAACCGCGGTTGTCAACAGGATGATAATAATTGCCCCAAGGGCATATTTCTTATCTCCCAGCCACATAATATTCTGACTTATCACATGACCAGCCTTTAAGGTGTAGTTTAAAATACCGGAAAGCGGATCATATATCCATCTCCAGACTACTGTTACGGCAACCGTACCAGTAACAACAGGAAGGAAAAATACACATCTGAAAAATGATCTTGCAAATGCCTTTCTCTCATATGTCTGTGAAGAAACAAATAACGCAAATGCTACTACAATCGGAACGGATCCGATTACGATAATAAGTGTGTTGACCAGTGATTTCTGGAATGTTGAATCCTGAATCATTGTTATGTAATTATTTAATCCGACAAAAGTAAATTCCTTCATTGTATAGCGGAAAAAGCTGGTAAATACCCCCATTATCATAGGTATTAATACAAATATTAAAAAAAAGAGTAACGCTGGAGCCAGAAAACAATAAGATACTATTGTTTCTCTCATTCTTAGCTTATTTACTTTTTTCATGTTTTCCCTCCAAATCCCATAAGTGTATATAATATAGATGATTTTACAGATCAGGCGCTGCAATTATGGTGCTAATATCCGATTGCAGCGCCCTCTGTAGTTTTACTATGAATCCTTATTTCGCTGTTGCTGCCGCATTTGTAATAGAAGCATCTGCCTGCTGTACGAATTCATCTGCTGCTGCCTGTGGGTCTTTATCTCCATTCATGACTGCCTGAAGCATTGGGAACCATAAAGTTCTCATTTCAGCAAATCCGTCGATGGTGTTGTAATATGGTGAATAATATTTGGTCCAGCCTGCCAGAGTTGTCATTCTTTCATTGTTGTACAGATCTCCAAAGGACTGGCGAACCGGGAAAGAACCTGTTCTGATTACATCTTTTGGTCCCCATTCACTGTCATCACATACGAATTGGATGAATTTCTTAGAAGCTTCGATCTTGGCATCGTCACCGTTATTAAATACGCAGAAACCATTTACCAGATACTCTAATGCCGGAACTCCGTCATCGGATGGGAATGGAGCTTCGATATACTCTACTTTACTGGATTCTAACAGCTCTTTCTGGGTTTCGGGCTGTGCAGGAGACCATAAAAGTGTGAAGGATGTCTGTCCGTTTGCAAAGTTCTGGATATCATCACCGCCGTTGTATGCGGAACCATTCATTAAAGTACCGTCATCCACTGCTTTTTTGATAAATTCAAGGGCTTTTACACCGTTTGCATCGTTAATGGTGTATTTTGTAACAGCATCATCTGTAATAGAACTGCTGTAGAGGTTTGAAACAAATGCACGTGTTCCCTGGTCGCCGCCCTGTCCACTGCAGAATACAGAACCAGGATTATATCCTTTGTCATGTAAAGCGGTAATTACCTTTGTGAAATCATCGGTTGTCCAGCCATCTTTAATTAAATCTGCAACGCCTGCATCTTCTGCCATCTGTTTATTAAATGCCATATAAAAAGGTGCGGAGCTGATTGGGTACATATAAGCAGTGTCTCCGGCTTTACATGCCTGAAGAAGCTGATCGTTTCCCACATCTTTTACAAAGTCATCGGTAAACATATCGTTTAATTCTGCCAGCTTGCCGCTCTTGCCATAGTCAATGATACGTCCCGGAGCATCAAACAGCACATCACAGATTGTCCCGCCTTCAATTGCCGTAACAATCTTTTCCGGTCCTGATGTAAAGTCAATTGTCTCCAGTTTCACCTTGATATCCGGATTTGCTTCTTCAAATGCATCGATAATTTTCTGTTCGTAGGATCCGAATGCATCCCCCGCATTTTCCTGCGTAAATGTCGGGAACGCCCACCAGGTAATCTCTGTTGTTCCGCCGGCTGAAGCTTCTTTTGTTTCCCCATCTGCCGCTGCCGGTGTCTCATCTGACTTTGCCTCAGTGGTTGCCGCTTCTGATTTTGCTTCGGTAGCTGCGTCTGTCTTTGCTTCCGTCTTTGCCTCTGTCGTTCCTGAACTTGAAGCCCCTCCTCCGCAGGCTGCAAGTGAAAGTGCCATAGTACAAGCCAGTAAAAGTGCTATTGCTTTCCTTTTCATATCTTTCTTTTCCTCCTTAAAATAGTTTAGTTTTCGTTTATGATAATTAACTTCCTGTTAATTATTTCAGGTTAATTGCTTCCACATACCGCTTTGTAATGTCCATGGGCCTTGTGATTGCTGTTCCGACCACTGCTGCAAATGCCCCGGTTTCCAATGCCTTTTTTAATTCATCCGGGCACCAGATCCCTCCTTCTGCGATAACGGGCTTATGGCTCTCTCTTGCCAGTGTTTCCATCATTTTATAATTTGGAAGCTTTGTTCCTTCTGTATATGGTGTATAGCCGCTCATTGTTGTTCCAATGAAATCAAATCCGATTTCCGCAGCATGAAGCCCTTCTTCTATGCTGGAACAATCAGCCATAAACAGCTGATCCGGGTACTTTAACCGCACCTCTTTAAAAAATTCATCCAGCGTCATACCGTTCGGTCTCAGTCTTCCGGTAGCATCTGCCGCAATAATTTCTGCCTGGCATGCTACCAGCGCATCTACTTCTTTCATGGTAGGCGTTATGTAGATCTCACATGCCTCATAGTCCTGTTTGATGATTCCTATAATAGGAAGATTTACCAGCTTCTTAATCTCTGTGATATCTTCCACAGTGTTTGCCCGGATTCCGGATGCACCTCCCAGCATCGCCGCATATGCCATGCGAGACATGATATACGAACTGTAAAGAGGTTCTTCCTTTAATGCCTGACAGGATACGATAAGCCCTCCCTGGATCTGGTCCATTATCTCCTTCTTGGTCATCCATATCCTCCTTTCCCTCCGCTCCCAAATGAGCAGATCTTAATTCTAAACTTTTTTGTCTGTCCGATAAATAGACTATATCATATGCGGGTAAATTTTTCAATATCTTTTTTAGAAAAAAAATTTTTTCTTTTTTTGTTGTTTTTTTTGTTCAACAATGATATAATCAGCATATAAAAGAAGTAACTGCTATCATAATTCAACAATATTCGACAAAGAGAGGGATAATCATGTCAAAATACGATGTATCACGTTTCAAAAATGTAACTGTAGCTTTAAACACTCCTTTTAACGCTTCCGGCGATATCGATCTGGATGCTGCAAAAAAACTAACCCGCTACTATATTAAGAAGGGTGTTAAGAGTCTGTATGTATGCGGCAGCACCGGTGAAGGCTTTCTATTGGACAGCGATGAAAGAAAAAAAGTTGTGGAGGCCGTAACCCAGGAGGCTGGTGATGAAATGACTGTTATCGTACATGTAGGCTGTGCAGATACCCGTCATTCCGCTGATCTGGCGAAACATGCAAAAGAGGCCGGAGCTGACGGAACTTCCGCCGTACCAAGTGTCTATTACCATGTCAGCGAAGAAAGCGTCTACCGCCACTGGACCGCAATCACAGAAGCTGCCGACCTACCTTTCTTTATTTATAACATTCCCCAGCTCACCGGATTTAACCTGTCCATGGGGTTATTCCACCGGATGCTTGAAAATGAGCGGGTTGCCGGAGTCAAGTGTTCCTCTGATCCCTGCCACGATATTTTAAGGTTTAAGCAGGCTGGAGGAGAAGACTTTATCGTATTTAACGGACCGGATGAGCAGTTTTTAGCCGGCAGACTGTTGGGCGCAGATGCAGCCATCGGCGGTACTTATGGCGCTATGCCGGAATTATACTTAAAGTTAGATGAACTCATCCGCCGTGGTGACATTCCGGCTGCCCAGAAGCTGCAGGTTATGGTAACCATGTTCATCTACCGCCTGTGCTCCTTCCCCTCCATGTATGGCGCTTGCAAGACCATCATCCGCATGGACGGCGTAAACATAGGAGACCCCCGTCTGCCATTCCTGCCGGTAGATGAAAAAGATCCCGAAATCAGAAAGCTGTATGATGATATCCGCAGAGCAGTAGAAGAAACGAAGAACTGGTAATACGAAAACTGCTTTCCTGGAAGCTGAAATTGGAAAAGAGCCATATACATGGAAGTAAAACTTCTCTGCATTATGGCTCTTTTGTCCCGATTATTCTATTGTATTAAGAAACACTCCATGATACACTCTGATTATTCTATTTAAATATGTTTTGGTTATGCTATCTACATTTATTTAAGAGGAGGTTTTATAGTGAAAAAACATATTGTGTGCTTCGGAGATTCCAATACCCATGGCTATTGTACCGAGACAAACGGGCGTTTTTCTGAAGAAGAGCGATGGACCTGCCTTCTGGGCAAATATCTGGGCGATGAATATCTGATCTGTGAAGAGGGGCTGAGCGGAAGAACAACGGTCTTCGAAGATCCCCTGTTTGAGGGATTGAATGGATTATCCGCAATCTTCCAAAGCCTTATGACCCATGAACCTGTGGATCTTCTGATCCTGATGCTGGGAACCAACGATACGAAGGAACGTTTCCACTGTAATGGGGAAAACATTGCGAAAGGAATGGAGCGCCTTGTTCAAAAAGCACTCTCGGTCACCGGCGTCTGGCACCACGGCCCTAATCTATTACTCATTGCACCTGCCCCGATTGAAGAGGGTTATGAGACGACATTTATTGCTGATGAAATGGGAAAAGGATGCGTTGAAAAGTCCAAAGCCCTGGCTTCTTATTATGCGGATATTGCAAAAAGGCTTGACGTACATTTTCTGGATGCTTCCACCATAACGGGAATCTCTATGCATCCGAAAGACCACATGCACCTGGATCAGTACAGCCATATGCTCCTTGCAAAGAAGCTTGCTTCACTGATTCCGGACATGCTTTAGATTTTGAACATTAAAAAGCCCTGCTTCACGACGGCAGGGCTAAAAAGGAAGGAGTTATGAAAAAGTTTATATAACAATTCTTTGTTTGTTATGCTTATATCATAACTTCTAAATATGTATTTTCAATGATGAACTATTGAACGTTTTATGAAAACTCTGAAAACATTTTATTCATATTTCATTCATAAAGCGACATTAAATTACTATTACTTTTAGTTTGGTATTCTTCTTGTTGTAAGTCTGCACCGTTATATAAGTGATGCCCTTTTTCTTTGCCCGTACCAGACCTTTTCCGGATACGACAGCCACCGCCCTGTGCTTAGAGGTATATGTAATTCGATTGCTTTGGGACTTTGAAGATAAGACTGGTTTAATCTGGTAGGTCTTCCCTCTTTTCAACTTCACGGACTTTTTCGCTAACTTTATTTTTGACGGTTCTTTTTTTACTTCAACGGTACATCTGTCGGT
>OJJZ01000286.1_pt1 | contig 13738 bp, 18 predicted proteins | sample 1596481 | NCBI WGS metagenome assembly OJJZ01 (sample SAMEA4350110, study PRJEB24818) | metagenome | biome: human; feature: gut; material: faeces | place: Denmark | collected 2013-09 | reverse complement strand
CGATAATATCGATGAAATCAGTTCCCAGCAGCGATTCCATCTGCTGTTCCACAACCTGACACTCCTTATCCCAGTTGACCTCGGTAGGATTGTACGGCAGAAGCACCTTCACCGGGAAGGTCACGCCTTCGGCCGCCAGCTCACTCTTTGCCAGATCACGGTACTCCACGGCCTTCGCCTCATTAAAGGTATCTCCCAGTGCCGCCATATCGCCGATCTCTGTAAAATCGGTTCCATCCGCGTTGAAGGTGAACTTCGCCGGAGTGATGGTATTGATCACGTAATCTTCCGGAACGTTCGGCTCCAGCACAGCGACTTCCTTAGTCTTATTCAGAGCGGAAGAAAGGGCCTTACGGAAGTTCTCATTGTTCACGGCCTTTCTCCAGTTATCCGGCTCATACTCTGCGTCGAACTGCGGATCAAAGTTGAAGCAGTAGAAATAGGAGTAGCTGTTTCTCGGCCTCTCACGGCTGATCAGATTCTTTGTATCCTCGTTGCTCATCCAGTCGTCCAGAATATCGGCTGTGATTTCCGCGTAATCGATCTCACCGCGCTTGATCATCTCCGGTCCGATGGTATTCGATTCCGCATTGTAAATTTTCTGTATTTCATCGATATAGACGACGTCCGCATCATAGTTCAATGTATTCTTTTTATAGATCCGGCGCTCCTGAGGAGAAAATTCCGACATATAGTAAGAACCATTGTAGTACATCTTATCTGCGGCCGTTGCAAACGTCTTGCCCAGTTCCTCCAGCTGAGGTCCGTAAGCCGGCATATAGACGATATAAGCCAGAGAAGACAGGAAATACGGCACTTCCGTCTCCAGCGTATAGGTAAGTGTATAGTCATCCACTGCCTTTACTCCCACCTCGGAGAAATCAATGGCATTCCATACCACACCGTCCTCATCGGCTCCGCCGTTATATACCAGGCCATTGTAATAGGCTTTGGCATTTGCAATCACACCGAACAGATTCTGCACAATCCCACTCTCGTATTCCGGTGTCAGCTGGTATTTAATGGCGTCGACATAGTCCTGTGCCGTCACGTCGGCTACCGGCGCACCTGTGTTATCCACCCATTTGGCTTCTCTTAAATGAAAGGTCCACGTCCTGGATGCCTCGTCATATTCCCATTCCGTCGCCTGTCCCGGCCGGATCTTTCCTTCACTGTCGTACTCGATCAGAGTATCAATGCAGTATGCTGCCGTTTTAAAATCAGCTTCTGACGCAGAGACCAGATAATTTAATGTCGTAACTTCCCCCGAATACAGTTCCGTGTACACGACGGGTTTTCCCCCGTCTTCGCCTTTACCGGCCTCGTTTTTCCCGGCCTCGGTTCCGGCTGCCGCGGAGCCGCCTTCTGTCGTCTTTTTACCGCCGCATCCGCTGAGCACGGTCGAAGCAGCAAGAACAGCACAGAGCAGTGCCGCAGTCAATCTTCTTTTCTTCATAAGTTTTCCTCCATGTTCCTAATATTCTAACCCTTGCGGGATTAGTTTCCATACGATTACGCCAGTTACGGCTCAAATGCGGGAACTCCTGTAATTCCGATCCCGTCATTGTCATTCATTCGGATGACCGCGCCCTCATAAACCGGTCCCCCTGTATACGGATCGATAGAACAGAGGGATGGGCCGTCCAAATCCGCACGGGTAATAATCCCCTTACCCGCCGCCAGATGCGCCGCCGCGCTGACCGCGATCTTGCTCTCCAGCATACACCCGATCATGCACTCCACTCCGTAGCTTTCCGCAATGGCACAGATCTTCAGCGCCTCATAAATCCCGCCGGTCTTCATCAGCTTGATGTTAATGAGATCCGCCGCCCGGTTCTGGATAATCCGAACCGCATCCTCCGGAGAAAACACGCTTTCATCCGCCAGGACAGGCGTGGCCACATTGGCTGTCACAAACTTCATCCCGTCAAAATCATGAGCATTTACCGGCTGTTCCACTAAATCCATCTCAATTCCCGAATCCTCCATGGCCCTGATGATGCGAACGGCCTCCTTGGCCGTCCATCCCTGGTTGGCGTCGATGCGCAGCCGGATCTCCGGCCCCACAGCCGCCCGGATCTCCCGGATTCTCCGGATATCTTTTACGCCTTCTTTTCCCACCTTGATTTTCAGAATTCGAAAGCCCTGTTTAACCGCCTTTAAGCTGTCCTCCACCATCTCGTCCACACCGTTGACGCTGATGGTCAGATCCGTCTCCACTTCTGTCCTGCTGCCTCCCAAAACCCGGTACAAAGGCTTCCTGCAGGACTGTGCATACAGATCATAGAGCGCCATATCCACCGCCGCCTTGGCCGATGTGTTCTTCACCATACAGCCGTGAAGCTTCTTCATCATGCCGTCCAGGTTATCGATCTCCATTCCGATCAGATTGGGAGCGATAAATTCCTCGATGGCACACCGGATGGAGCCTTTCGTATCCCCGGTGATCACAGCCGTGGGAGGGGCCTCTCCATAGCCCGTCCTGCCGTCATCCGCGGTAACTCTGACCACAATATCATTCACGCTGTTCACAGTCCGCAAAGCCGTCTTAAACGGCGTTACAAGAGGAATATCCACTTCTGCGGTCTCTATCTTCGCAATTCTCATATTCTAACCTCCGAATTTCTATGGTACAGCCACAGAGAAGTCTCCGCCATCACACGCTCATATGCCGGCGTATCGGTATCGTTTCCACAGTAGCACACGATAAATGGCTGTTTTGCATATACAATTCCAACATCATGTGTAATTCCGCAGTCTTCCCCTGTCTTGTGGGCGATTTCCGGTTCCTCCGGCAGCGCCTGCAGATAAAACGGAATCTTGCTGCACAGCTGCTGGTTCTTTAAAATAGAAATCATCTTTTCACTGGCCTGCCGGCTCACCAGTCTGCCCTGATACATCTCACGAAGCAGACGGCCCGTCTCCGCTGCCGTTATGTAATTCTGGATTCCCCGCTTTGATTTCTCCGTATCGTACATCTTCCGCTGAAGCACCGTATCGCGGTATCCCATCCGCCTGATCGTACGGTTAATCTCCTCGATTCCAAGAAGATCGATAAGCACATTCGTCGCCGTATTATCGCTGAAAATAATCATCAGCGTCACGAGATCGAGAACCGTCACTTCGATTCCGTCATGAAGATACGTAAGTGCCCCGCAGGACGGCACACAGTCCTCCCGCTTCATGCGGATGATTCTGTCGGGATTCAGAGTCCCCTCCTCGAACCGCACAAATGCTTCTGTCATCACAAACAGCTTGATAACGCTGGCGGCCATCATCCGTTCGTCCTCGTGATACGCCGCCCGCTCACCGGTTACGAGATTTTCATAATAAAATCCCGTTTTTCCCGGAAGTCTCCTGATCTTCTCTGTCACTTCCTCTTCCAGACTGCCTGTCAACCGCATAAGTCCCCTCTCCACGCCTGTCGAATTTTCATTATAGAAAAAAAGAGGCACTGCACCTACCACCTACAGCTACCTCATTGCACCTGATTTTGCGACTGATTCGTATTCTTTATGAAATATAATCTTATGTATAAGTATAATAAATTTCACAAAAAAAGCAAGCGCTATTTCCCTCTAATTCGGTAATTTTCAGTCATTTTATTACGGTTTGCAGCCCCTCCGGCCCCGCTGCCTGCCACGTTTTTTGACTACCGCAGCTCCGCTTTCAGCAGCTGAAACTGATTTTTATGGAAGGATATCTGTCCTTCTTCCTTCAGCCGTCCCAGCTCCTTTGACATGGCGCTCCTGTCCACAGCCAGATAATCGGCCATCTCCTGCCTGTTTAACGGAATGGTAAAGGACTCCCCTCCCGCCTTCTTTGCCTGCTCCGACAAATAGGAAAGAATCTTCTCCCTGGTTGTACGTTTTCCCATGTGACCGATCTTCTGTGTCAGCGTCATATTCTTTTCCGCCAGGATTTTAAGCATATTGCGGACCAGACGGTTATGAAACTCACATGCAGACGGGCAGACGGTTATGATTCTCTCACAGTTGATGAAGAGCACCTCCGTCTTCTCCGCGGCGGTCACACTAACCGGCAGACTCTCCACGCGCGCAAAGGAAAATGCTTCGCCGAACAGACCTCCCCGCTCCACATGGGCCAGAATGGTCCGGTTGCCCCAGAAGTCGTCAGAAAACACCAGCACGCTGCCATCCAGGACCATACCTACCTGATCCGCCCGGCCGCCCGCCATTAAGATGTACTCTCCCTCATCAAAGAAAACTCTTCTTCCGCCAAGACACGGAAGCAGCTGTTCCAGTTCCCCATTTTCAATCCCGTCAAATAATGAAACCATCTCGCTCCGCCATTTCGATTTATTTTTAATTTCGTTGCAAAAACAACATACTTTTCGATTTTAGTATAGTATGATACAGCTATCGAGTCAAGGAGGAAAAAAACATGATAAGAAAAATCATTCACATTGATACAGACGCCTGTACCGGCTGCGGACTGTGTGCCGAAGCCTGCCACGAGGGAGCCATTCAGATGATAGACGGAAAAGCAATTTTAACGAGAGAGGATTACTGTGACGGTTTGGGAGACTGCCTGCCCGCCTGTCCCGCAGGGGCCATCTCCTTTGTAGAGCGCGAAGCGCCCGCCTACGATCACGCCGCTGTACAGAAGGCCAAAAAGGCCCTGGAATACGCCGGCTCTGGAGACAGCCACTGTGCCTGTCCCTCGGCTGCCTCCCGTTCCTTATCCGGCAGCGCCGCCCAGAACCAGGCCGGACCGGAAGACGTTCCAGGCTGCCTGTCCCAGTGGCCGGTGCAGATCAAACTTGCGCCCATCCACGCCCCCTATTTTGCCAATGCCGACCTGTTGATCGCAGCGGACTGCACCGCTTTTTCCTATGGTAATTTCCACCACGATTTTATCCGGGACCACATCACTCTGATCGGATGTCCGAAATTAGACAGCACGGATTACTCCGAGAAGCTGACGGAAATCCTGCGTGAAAATGACATCCGCTCCATAACGGTAACCCGTATGGAAGTTCCCTGCTGCGGCGGAATCCAGTTTGCGGTGGAACGGGCAGTAGAAAACAGCGGGAAGAAGATTCCGTGTAAGGTCTTTACTATCGGAATTGATGGGAATTTGCTTTGAGGATGGGTTAAAAAGATGAGAGATACTTCACGCCTGCCGATCTATAATACCGTGAAGTATCTCTATTTTTTTGCCCCCTGCGATTGTCCGCACTTATAATCCAATGACTAAAAAACCACCAGATATCAGCAATAAAAAAGACACCCTCACTCGGATGTCTTTTTCCTTAAACCTTTGCATTTAATGCGCCGAACATGATTCGAACACGCGGCCTTCTGGTCCGTAGATAGAGCATATAGTTCATGTGTCGTTTGGTCTCATGCTCTGCGTTGCTGTTTATCTAGTTTTTTGGGCTTTTTAGTTTTGCTTCGAAAGGTTGTTTAAGGTCTCATTTTGTAGCTTTGTTAGTCAAATGTTAGTCAAATAATCAATTTTAAAAGGTAGCCCGTGATGGACTACCTTCTATATTATGTGTATTTTCTTCTAGCTCGTTCTTCTCTCTTCCCACAGATAACGCCATAAGTATATGCCTGTGATAACAGCATCGGTATGCTATCTTCAATTGCAAAACCATTTTCGACATTTTGAGTAACTATTGCCTGAAAGAATGCTCCCAGTTCCGTAACCGCTTCGCCTTGTATTGGCTGGTGTCCATTAATTCGTAATTCTTCGTGAATATCCATCTGGCACCTCCTAATAGTTCAGGCCACTGAGCATTAACTGCTCATATGCCGGTAGCTTCACGAAACAGTCACGGATATCAATTCCGGCCTGCTGGAAAATCGGTTTGAGCGCCAGGGCTATTTCGTGAGGGCAGGCTCCCTCTGCTTTCATCACCCTCTCGATCAGCCGCCCTAAGTTAGCAACAGCATCGAACGTAGCAGCCGATGGTGCATACTGGTATGTAATGGGTGCCTGCTCCTGCGGCAGGAACGCGGCGGCCAGTACATCTTTCGCTTCTAGCTGATATTTAACCAGCTTGTCCACTAATTCCGGGTTGTTCTTCTTCATGGAAGGCGTTATAGTAATTTTTGCAATCCACAATGGCACATAATCGTTACGCAGGCATAATACTTCCTGATTACCTCCATTTGTTGGGAGGATGAAATTTCGTCCCCCTTGCTGGAGAATAATATCCTCTTGTACTCGCTTCTTTTCGGCTCTCGTTTGCCCGTCCGTTAAACCTAAACCATCACAGATCCACTTAACCCCTGCCCAAACCCTTCCATCGTGATCCTGGGCTGCTACTACTGTGTCACCAAATAAATTTACATTCTTTACAGTTAATTCTTCCATCCTAAATCTCCTTCTTGTAATTTAGGTTGGAATCCTCTATAATGAAGGCGAGGATTCCTATTGTTAATGGGTTTCTGTTGTGGAGTAAACACGTGCTTTGGCCGGCGTCGGTGTTTACTCTTTTTTTTGTTGTTGATGGAGAAAGTTGCTTTTGATTGTTGTCCCGCTACCTGCCACCGTCCCCGCATAAATATCATAGCATCCCTCCGTCTTTAAGGCAAATTCGCTCCTTCATCACCTAAATGGTTATTTAGTGGAGAACCTGGCTTGCATTTCGCCGTGATTCTCCCTGTCAATCACGCCTCTGCCGTTGCTAGAAAAATGCCTTTATCACCTAAATCGCTATTTACCTTACTAAATAGGCCAAAATCGCGGTTCAACTTTTTTAATTTCATCAATATGCACAATTTATTTAATTGGAAATGTACACTTTGTCGATAAGGAAGAAACAATTTATGCCGCTTGTGTCCTTATTTGCATTTCTACTAAATTTACCCGACTCCCGTCAGGCTATCGAGGTACTGATCGATCTTTACCTTATCCCAGAGGACGCGTTTTCCGATCTTCACTTTTGCCCCGATCTCTTCCCCTAACTTCATGGCATTGTTCCGGCCGAGGTTCGTATAGGTGCGCAGCTCGTCTGTGTCTAGCAGCCGGCTCTCACCAGAAATTGTATTTGCAGCTCTTATTCTCATGGCATGATCTCCCTTCCTAATTTAAGATTGTTTAAATAGTGCTTGTATCATCTGTATGCTTTTGTTACAATATTAATTATAATGGAACAATTATCTTCACGCAACCATTTGTTCCGTATTTTAATGTGATGTAACAAATTTACTCATCAAGAATTATAAATGGAGATGAAACATTATGAAAGTAACAAATAAGGTCATGAATAACAAAGCCCTTGCACGCAATAAGGTAGTAGAAAAGAAAAATGCTGTGTCTTATACAATTACGATGTTTGCATCACGTCTTGTCGAGTTACGCAATGAGAAAGGGCTATCTCAACAACAGTCCGCTGATCTGATAGGTATATCCAGGAATACGCTCAGCATGTATGAACGCGGAGAACGGTGTGCAAGTATTGATATTGCGGTAAATGTTGCGAATGTTTATAATGTCAGTCTTGATTATCTTTTTGGAACAGGATATAAGTCCAAAGAAAAAAATGATATGACTCTTTATGATATGGGTTTTTCCGAAGAAGCGCTTGATGTATTAATGGATAGTAAGGTACTGGCTTATACTGATAGAGTCTTATCAAATCCTTCCTTTGAAAAAATAAGAGATTTATTATATGCCCTTTATTATAGACCACTTAGAAACTCATATGAAACAAACTATATTTCGCGTCTTATTTCAGATCTACTTTATAAAATTATTGTTGAAGAAGGAAAAGACGCTTATGAGCTGCGGCCTATGAGTGAAGATGAATGCACGGAACTCATACAAGCTGTTAAACAGTGTATTGTAGATGCAGAGAAAAAGAAAGATATGATATTTAAGGCTGATTATGATGATTTTCTCGATTGCGAGGATAATTTAACAACCGAACTTGAACGCTTACAAATTCTTTTGGAAAACACTGAGACTTCTACTTTAGCCGAGGCTCGTTCAGAAGGCTTTCAGGAAGCTATGCGCATGATAATGTCAGGTGATATAATCGTGCCTAACGAATTAACAGCTAAAGAGCGTTTAGCGCTTGAGAATAATATGCAGAAAAATTCTAAATCGAAAAACTTCATTAAAAAGCTTTAAGACACAGAAAAGGCGGCCCCGCAAAGGACCGCCCTATTATTTTGCTATCAACCACACAATCCCCACGCCGATCAGCACCACCGCCGCCACCTTCAGCACCCGGATCGCCATCAGCTCATAGTGGATCCGAGGCGTGATCCTCTGCTTTTTCATCTCTTTTATGATTTTTTCAAACTCGCTCATATTTTTCACTCCCCAAGTATAATATCCTTGCCTTCATATAATACTACTTTATCATATTTTATACTACTTAACAATATTGAGTCGTACATAATGCTATATTGTAAGATATGGAGGAAGACAACTATGAAACCGAAAAAAGCAAAAGTCAGTATTACTTTAGACCCGGATATCATTGAGAAAATTACTGAACTGGCAGATAATGATGATCGCTCGTTTAGCCAGTATATAAATATGGTGCTTAAGGAATATATTTCGAAAAAGTCTGAAGCAACTGCAAATTCTAAGAATGTTTAAGGCGGCCCATTGGACCGCCCTCTTACTGTTTATTTATTGTTACTATACTCTTTTATAAATTTCCATATCAGATCATGCATCCACTTTATAGTCTCTTCCAGCCTTCTGTTTTCTTCTTCCAGCTTTATCAACCGTTCTTTATAATCCTCGGCAACTTTGCAGTTCTGACACGGTGCATCTGATAAAATGTAATGCAATAATATTTCCAAAAATTTAGCATTAGTAGGTCTTTTCTCAAATATATCTCCAGTCATATCGTTAATAAATAATTTCTTACCTCCATTTTTCCATACCACCTCTGCCACGGTCCGGATATCCCGCTCAACACAATTTACCCCCGTTTTATATTTCTTCGCCACATCTGGGTATATGCCTTTTGTTATACTGTTTAGACGGTCAGGAGATTCAATCGCAAGTTCCAAGCTATAAATGCAATATTGAAATCCCTTATATTTATTGCCAACACCCAAATCCCACAAAACTTCCTTAATTTTTCTGTTGTTCATCGCATAAACCTCCAGCACCTTTACTAATCTAAGGATAAATTGGAAGTATATGGAAATTAATTGTCAAACCACTACATTTATCGACGGTATTTTTTACACTTAAATTATTCTGCCAGCCCCGGCCATTGCATCGCCCCATTCTGATCTGGCGTCAGCACCACCGGCCACCACACCACAAGATTCTTATGTTTTGTTATCACATCAGTTAATTCTCGAATGTATGTTCGTTTAATTATCTAATACTATTATATTTCCTCATTTTGCTGTAAAATCAATAAAAATTAATATAAATTTCTCATTTTGTCAATATTTAACCGTTGACTTCTCGCTAAAACACGTTATAATGAAATTACATAAGGTTTCTTATAGTTGTGTATTGTATCATATAATGCAATTACACACGATTTTGTGTTGTCTAACATAAGATAATAGCAACAGTGCCAACAATATTCGGGAGGTGATACGTATGGCAACGAAAAGCATTCTTAAAGATATCTCTATTAAAGAACAGCGTCTTGCTCATACATTTTTGGAGGCAATGGATAATGCTAAAAACATGAGGTTTGAGCAAGTGCAGATCAGCAGAAAATGTTCAGAACTAACAGGAGATAAAATCAAAGAATTCTTTGATGTACAATAACTATGGCAGAGTTTGTTCAAATTAAACTAAACGATATGATATCTAAACTGGGAGAGAATGAAGTAAAATCTATTCTCTCCTCTTTTGTGTGCCCTGTTAATAAAGATGTGGAGACATTTATAAAATATAAAGCCATTGAATTTTCAAAACAATATCTATCACGTACAACTTTAGTATATTGGAAGTCCGATGACGGAAGAGAAAAGTGCTGGGTCGGCTATTATACCATAGCATCAAAGCATATTCGGGTATCGAAAGATTCCATCAGCAATACAACCGCAAAGCGAATGGGAAACCATGGTTCGTTTAATCCAGCTACAAAGGAATACATAGTCCCAGCCCCATTAATAGCGCAACTCGGTAAAAACTTTGCAGATGGAAATAATTATTTAATTTCAGGATCCGATTTGCTTCAAATGGCGACTACTAAAGTTAGAGAAATTCAGAATGAAATTGGTGGAAGATTCGTATATTTAGAATGTGAAGAAAAGTGTAAACTGCTGGATTTTTACAAAGCAAATGGCTTTACCGTTTTTGGGAAAAGAACATTGGACAGAGACGAAACAGATTTGGACGGAGAATATTTAATCCAATTATTAAAATATTTAAAATAAAAAGCAATTAGGCGGCCCATATGGACCGCCTTTTGTATCTATCATTAGCAACCACAGTTATCCTGCCTGCAAAAAACATTATTACAGCCGTCTCTAAATCCGGCCTCATAAGCTTCTTTTCTTTCTCTGGCACATGGATCAAAGCACCAATCATTACAGTTACTACAGCTGCAATTGCAATGATTACAGCAATGATTGAAGCAGTGATTATTGCATACGCATCGGCAACAGTTATTACAGCAATTATTACAACAATTATTACAGCAATTATTTCTACAACCACACCAGTTACCACAGAGACATCTACATATATTACACATGATTTATTTCCTCTTTTATATATGATCAATTATAGTTTATTATATGCAAAGAGGGGACAAAGGTGACAAGTATTGACTACCCTACCCACTGCACCTCGAGATTGCCCTGGCTGAGATTATTCGTGACCAGCAACGCGCCGTATGTCGCCATATCAGCTTTGGACGGATTAAGCATGTACGCAAGACCGCCAATCACAGCGTATCCAGTAACCATGTTCCCGGCATCGTCTACGTAAAACCACTTATTCTTATATTTCACCCAGCGCGCCTTCTGCAGCTCCCCATTGATCGTAAAATGCCAGTTCCCTGCGCCGTCCTCGAAGCTCTTAACCTCGTCTGCCTGGCCGCGGATCCGCAGGCAAAAGTCCGTCCATAACTCCGGGCTGTCCATCATCTTGCGCGGGCACCATTTACGTTTGGCATCGTAGTGCCGGATCACCCGATCAGCAGGGATTCCCGTCTCCTGAATCAGATGCCGTACCAGGTCTACGCAGTTAAGCCGCGCCTTATCATAGCTGCTGTCCGGATTAACGCATATCTCGATGTTGATCGTGTTGTTGTTATTGACTCCAGCCACCAGTGGCGTGCCGTACTGTTTACCGACAGCCCATGCTCCGTCTGTATGGTTGAGTGTCTGGTAGATCGCCACATCATCAACATAATAGTGCACCGATGTATCCAAATTGCCGTTATTGTGCGCTCTGGCATGGGATTCAGCTCCGGCCCCCTTTTTAAAGTTGTCTGTCTCGTGGATCACGATATACTTTGGGTGGTTCTGACTTGCATAGCAATTGATTTGCTTGATCTGTTTTGTAATAGGTAACATATGATTATCCTTCCTTTCAAAAAAAGCAAAAGCCCAGGATACTCCCAGGCCCATAAATAAGTACAGTATTTCCGACTCTCACCCTGCCGGCAGGAGTTTCGACCGTCGAAACTATTATTTCTCACCCGTATTTGCTCCGGCGCTGATAAGCTTTTCTGTAATCGCCAGCCCCTTAATCAGGAACTCTGGAACATTAATGCCATATTCCACCAGATTCTCCAGAATACTGCGGATCTCATTAATCAGAAGCGTCGCCAGGGTGAACCACCCCAGCAGTGCCAGGAAACTTAAATTGATGCCTAAGAGGTCCTGTCCCAGATGGATAAACAGTTCCGGAATCATGAAAGCCACCAGGACGATAATCCAGTATCCTACCTTCTTAACAATGCCTACAATCCCGATACTGCTCGACTCCTTATGTGTCTTCCTGGCCTTAGCCCAGCCGGTTATGTAGTCTAAGATATTACAAAGCAGATATCCGGCGAAGACATACCAGTAAACGCCGAATAACGCGGTTAATAGTGTTACAGCTGCTCCTACTGCAGCATTGTATTTATCGATAAATTTCATAGATCTTCTTCTCGCTTTCTTCTATATTATTTTATACCGCGGCCTCTCCTCACCCCACCACCAGTACCGCAGCCAGTCGTCCAGGACGATTCCAGCCAAGCTTACCGGCAGCCACAGAAGGCAATACTGCGGGCAGATCTGGCCGAGTATATTACCAGACAGCCCGCTGTAATCCCAGATATTCCAGCCCAACCACAGGTTGACTATGCAGCCGGTCAGGAACTCCAGAACGGTTATGATGGCCGCGCCGATTAGGATCTGCTTCCAGAATGCCATGCGCCATGGCAGGATCTCATTGATCAGCCCCAGGCAGATAAAGCAAGTCCCGCCCAGTAAAAACATGGTCCAGTGGCTCCGACCACGCCAGACCATCTCCAGAGCTACATACAACAGACCGCCGGTGCACATTAATGCAAAATACTTACGCACGATCCTTATTATCTTCGGCACCTCCTGCCGTTGCAGCGATCTGCGCCAGGTATGACTGCAGCACCTCTGACTGGTATGCCGGTGGGACATCTGCGCCATAAAAAATGGCCTGTACCTCTTCAGCAGTCTGGCAGCCGGCGATCCACATATTAATCGCATTGCAATAGGTCGTGTGGTAGCTAACGTGCCACATAGCTGCTGTAATAATAGCCTGCATATCTGTCGCGCTATAAAAACGACATGGCCGGCCGTCTGCATGGTACTCAATCTGAGCAGCGCCAGAGGTTACCTGAATCTGCTTACCGAAGAGATTAAGCTGGTCTTCGATCGTCAGCGCGAAATGATCGGTACTGCCATCTGATAGTGGAACATTCACGCCCTGATAGATAATCTGCTGGCAAGCTACGGATATCTCCCGGCGTTTTGCGGCCTGCAGCTCCTCCAATGTTGGAATATATGTCTCCGGCGGTTCTCCCGGTCCCTCTGGAGTCTCCGGGGCTGTGTAGACGCTTCCATCGTTAGACAAGTACACAGTCTGCCCCTCATCACGATACACTGTGTCATAACCTGTCAGAGTAGTTGCTTCCGTGCCATCGTCCGTGTAGATGGTGATATCCCCCCATACAGATGGCATGGTATCTGGAAATACAAGCTGCATGACATTTTCCGATACCGGGCGGATCGACTCGATCTCAAAAAGTGCCTCCTGATTTCCAATTCTGATTTTTTCCATAATTTTACTTCCTTTCTTGATTTTTTGTATATAAAAAGGCCCTTTTCGGGCCAGAATTTTCATTTTTATGGTGTTGACTAAATGATATAGTGATTTAGCGAGAAAACATATATCCCCTACATTTAAGTCTGGATACTCCGCAGAGGGCAATCGTGGCTACATTACGATCTCTGGAAAAACTGTAACGGTTAATCTCGGCGTGTACTCTAGTGTTGGATTCGGGGCAGGCGATGTAGTCGCTACGATACCGACAGAGTACGCGCCTACTTCTGATTTCGCGGCTGGCTGCTATTTTGGCTCAGATATATACAAAATTGAATCGGTGGGATACGCTTACATTAATACCAAAGGGGAAATATCAATTGCAGATAGTAACTTTACAAAGCGGTCAATCGCACGGCTTGTAGTATCATACCAGATTGCTTAACCTAATAATTGGTCATTTATAGTTGATATATAAAGCTGTCGTTAATGCGGTCTGTAGCAGTTAGATTATCAAGTGCAGTCAGATATAGAC
>OJJZ01000277.1_pt1 | contig 14055 bp, 12 predicted proteins | sample 1596481 | NCBI WGS metagenome assembly OJJZ01 (sample SAMEA4350110, study PRJEB24818) | metagenome | biome: human; feature: gut; material: faeces | place: Denmark | collected 2013-09 | reverse complement strand
AACTGCCGGAGCCAGTATTGGAACTGCCGCCCAGAGTCAAAAAAGTGACTGGTTATATTCCCAGAAGAAAGTCCCCATTGACTGGATACCAGAAGATGTATTTTACAAAGTTATACCGGCTGGGCGTCCTAAAAAAACAGCCTTATTCCGATGCATGGAAATATAAAGAAGATATCCGGAAACTTCATGAGATACAGGAGAAATATAATTTCATTTCGGCTTATCAGATACATACAGACAAGGACTTGGAAAATATCAGGAAAGCATTGGCTGAACAGGCAAAATCGCTTAGGCAGGAGAAAAAGAACCAAAAAGAGAACCGTGAAGCCAATACAGAGATATTTGAGCTTTGGGAAAAGCTCCAGGAACTGAAGGTTGAGGTTTCTTTATATGAGGAGGGGTATCAGGAATTTAAGGAAGAATACCTGCAGGCAGAGCAGCTAAAAACGCAGTTGTTGGATATGGGGTACACATTTGATTCAGCAGAGCGGTTGTACCTGAATTTCCAGGAGAAAAATCGCTGGCTCAATGAGGTTCTTGCGGAGGTAAGGCGACAGCAGAGGATAGGGAAGAAAATTATGCAGGAGCAAAAGGAGAGAATGCAGAGCAGAGACAAGCAGAAAAGCAGGGAAAGAGGAGGAGAAAGTCGTGATCTATGAGCAGGATAAACTGGAAAAACTGGCTTCTGAAATAAAAAAATATCTTTTGGAATGTAAGCTGGGAGACGCATATATTGAGAGCTTCCGTGATTTAGTACCAGCAGGGGGGAAAATACCTGGGATTAGAGCGGTCTTAGACAATCATAGATTGAGGGACCATCTAACCTGCTTTTTGATGTACCGTTCTTCGCTCTTACCTGACCGGGACAGGAAGCAGGGAGTGAACCTGGCAGATAAATTAGATGAGGTCGGAGCTGTCAGGAAAGCAGATAAGAAGGAAGAAATGGCGGAAGTGGCATGGGAACTGAACGATGTGATGAAGGAAACAGACTTTATCCAGTATCTTGATGCGGGATACATGAGAGCCGGGGACAACCAGTCCGATCCGGTAAGACGCCTCTACAGGGATATTGGAGACCGGGAAAAGCGCCAGGACATCATAGACTATTTAGAGACTGTTTTGGAAAAAGGTCACAGTGAAAAGATTATGGCTCTTATTTCTTCTTTAGAGAATATAACGGATAAGGTTCCGGCCCGATCAGGAAAGGTACGGTAGGGGATTGCTTGATATATAGGAGGAATAATTTGAAGTATCAATTTTTCGACAATGATGGGAAAGTGACTGAATCAGAACAAAAAAGTTATACAGACGCACTAAAATTTGCAGAGGAGCGAGGCATTACATGCCTATCCATGCCATATGAGCTATTCATTGCGTCTTTTCGGGAAAAAATCAAATTGCTGGAAAGCCACACCCAGTATAGTAAGATTTCGGAATATGCAGAAAAAATGATTATCTTGAACCAGGGTGCAGGATATCAGACCATAGCTGCGAATGATTTCATGAAAAAAATTATTGTAACACCGATTGACGATATTATGGGATGGCTTGAGGAACATGGAAAAAGCGAGTTTGAACCAGTATCCCAGGTTCAGCAGGAAGGTAAGGCGGAAAAACAGAAAAATAAAGCAAATTCCCCAAAAGTAAGATAAGAAATGAATCGAGAGGCAGCCGATTGGTTTGTCTTTTTTTATTGCAGGAGGCAGATATGACAATAGAAGAGCAGAAATATTTAGAAGAGTGCCGTAAAAAGCTGGGGGCGGACCAGATTGAAGTAATACAGATGGCTTTCCAATACGGGCTGGGCATTAAAGACGTGCGGCGGGTTGCAATCCCAAAGCTTAATGCGGAGCAGATGCGTCAGACCGTTTTTGCAATGCTTGAAGATGTAGACGGGGAACTGGTTGATTTGTGCTGTCAGGGCACATTTGACCAGTACCAGATACCGGAAATTGTTTCCGGTTCCGTCTCTGGGCTTACGAAGGAAGAAATCATGTCCTATGCGACACCGGATCTGCCGGCGAGCCGGATGAAAAAAATGAGAACGCAATTGATTGAGGCCAAAAAAAATGCAGGTGATTCAGCAGAAGGCGCGGCGTTTAAGGAGTATACAGAAAATCTGATAAAAATGATGGAGACGTCCCTGCAGCAGTTTAAAGAGAATAACGAGAAGTTTGAGGTGCTCTCAACACTGGTGAAAGAACACGTCCTGGACGAGAAAAACCAGGAGATTAAGGACTTATATGAGAACCTAAAAGATAAAGACGGTTTGATCAAAAAACTGCAGGAAGAAGCTGCGGCGCGGGAAACACAGATAAAGAAGCTGGAGGAGGAACTTACAGCGGCAAGAACACGATCAAATGCCGAAGTGGTTGAGGGAAAGACAGAGAAGGTAACTGCATCTACCGTTCCTCCATCTTATTGGAGACCGCAGCCGCCGCAGACAAAAAAAACTATTCTTGAGAAGCTGTTCCCGCAGAAGACATCGGATATATTGGATAAAATCGCTGCGGAAGGATTATCGTCAGAACAGCTTGAAGAAGTCAGGTCTGCCTTTGATTCAGGACTGGCCGATGATGAAGTAAAGCGGATTATCAAAAAGGAATTGACTGCTGATAAAATGCGGAAAATGCGTGAGATTATGCTGCTGGTACGGGAAAGGAGGCATACAGATGCGTGAGGCTGGTGTTGTGTCATTAAATATCAGAATGGTTCGCGAGTGCTATCAAATGATAGATTTAATGGAAAAGCAGGACTTTGTATTTACCCAGGAGGATAAAAGGATACTTTTAAGTTATGCGTTCCATCAGCAGGACTTAGACTGTGTGCATGATGCGGTCATTCACATCGCTGCGGTCAGGGAAAAGGAAAAATCCCAGGGGAACCTGGAGGCTGGGATTATAGAGCAGTATGCCATCCGGGGCGGAAGCGAACTGCAGGAGAGAATCAAAGAGTATATCATACAGTTAGAGGTGGCAAATATCAATCAGGAAATAGCAAATCGGTTACTTGTGAAAATCCTGCAGGATAAGAATGTGGACTATGAATTGGACCGGATGCTGGAGGAGCTGCGGAAACGCGAAGATGAAAAGAAAAAAGAGAATGAAGCAGTCAGGAGGTGAGTTCTATGGGAGAAATACAGGAAGCTACCCAAATCCTGCGGGTATCATTTGAGGGAATTGAGATATTCATGAAAATTGTCGGAGGCGGGCTTCATACGGCTAAGGATATTGGAAAATTCGTTGGCAGGTTGGTGGAGATGGAACGTTTATCCGGAAGGACAACCGTAAAAGACCTTCTTAAAACAGGAGGCGATTTGCAGGTTTTTCGTTTTGATACGACTGATATTAATAAGGTGAAAAAGCTGGCTGATAAATATAAAATCCGCTATGCACTCCTCCCAGATATCAATAAAGCGGATGGTAAAAGTGAAATCCTTTTTCATTCTGATGCTACACCCAGAGTGAATCAAATCATGGGGGACATCGAGGGGAGCAAGATTGAATCAATCCAGGATTATCTGGATAACGGGGAGGAGAAGGAACTGAAAGAGACTTACGGGATAGACAAGAAGGATATGTCGGACCCAAACAAGCAGAGCGCCCCTAAAGAACAGTCCATCTCTCCATGGGGATTTAAGGCAGTTGGGACATATCTGGCACAGACACCAGGGGCGGGTGTTGGGGAAATCAGTAATGCCATAGATATGCCATGGGCGGAAGTAGAGCCTGTACTGAAACATATGGAAAGCCTGGGAATCCTGGAGATCAATGACGATGGCAGCATGGCCTTTAAAATGGACAAACAGGAGTTTGCTGCGTATGAGAAACAGGGGAAATGGCAGCATGCGGAGGACATGGAGCCTATTGTGCGGGGGATGGAGCAGCCGCATAAGGCAGAGGCTGCACAGAAGCAGATGTCTGAGATGAATAGCCGCCAGAGGAAGGTACTGCAGCATGCAAAGGAAGCTGTCAGAGACGATCCAAATATCCATCAGATTTTTATTGCCAGGAGCCTTGCGGTGGAAGAGACTGAAAAGAGAATTCTCACACGGATTCCGTTCAAAAAGAATGAGTACCTGTGGATAGATAAAAATTCCATATCCCATATCAGTGAGGAGAAGAGAACAATATTTACTAATCTTCGAAAGGATAAAGAATACAGCGTGGTGAATAATGAGGGGCAGGTAATTGGAAAACGTACCGGGGAAGAGTTATACAACCAGAGCTATGATCCAGTCTTGAAAGAAACCAGAGACATGCTGCTCAAGAAAAAAGAAGAAAACCGGAAACTGCAGATGGCAGGCCAACTAAAAAAGCGGGGAGGAAGGTAATGGAAAATAAGAAAAAAACTTCTGTCTGGCTGATTGTACTTGGTGGTGTGCTGGCGGCATATGGCGGGTATCTTCTTAATGGCATCTGGGAACAGGGGATTGATATCAATACCTTTATGGAGCGTCTTAACATGGTTATGGCCCGCCCATTTGGAAATTACTTCAATGATACAACTTTTAAGGGGATATTACTAGCAGAATTCGTATATATGATTGCGATTGCCATGTATCTGACCAGCAGAAAAAACTATATGCCGGGAAAAGAATATGGTACAGCCAAATTTGCAGATATCAAACAGGTGAATCAGGTGTTAGCCGAGAAGGACGAGACAGAGAACCGCATACTAAGCCAAAATGTCCGTATGAGGATGGATTCGCGTAAAACGAAGCTGAACTTGAATACTTTGGTCATCGGGGGAAGTGGAGCGGGAAAGAGTTTCTTCTTTTGTAAGCCTAATTTGTTACAGCTTAACCGTTCTTCTTATATAATCACTGACCCGAAAGGGGGTGCGAGACGTTCTCGCTTGAAAAGAGTGAGCACGGCTCAAATTTAATTGAATAAATTCAGTTTGAGTTGGAGAACTGAATACACGACTTGTCGAATGAGAGGGTAACGCCTTGAAAGGCAGCCTTAATACTCCGACTTGCATGAATATGAGTAAACATAGAAATGTAAGAAGCTCGGTGAAGTCGGCAGAGAGATACCGTAACAGTCAGGCTGACGAAAGCATTCCAGAGGTGGAATGTGTATCTTATATGCCGGAGGTCTATAAAATACCTATGGTTAGAATGAAGATAATCCAAATCTTCTGACGAATCTTTGAATGTAAGGGTCTATATCGGGACTAAGTAGAAATGCTTCGTGACACAAATAGTGTCGCTACTGTGGATGAGTAAGACTCTGCCTTTATGAAAGTCCATGCACTGTTACAGGCAGTGGCAAGGTAGCAGGCTCATAGAAGAAACCTAAGGGTATATGTAAAGATAGTGTATTTGGAACGTCGTAAGCTGACAGCGTGGAGAATTTACTTTCTGTGAAACGTATCAAACGGGAAAATCACGTAAGTGATATAAGGGAGATAATGTCAGTGAAAGCGGTGGCACAGTACCGATGAAACCGTGATAACAAGCGGTGGAGGGATAGCCACTAGTCGGATAATAGTAAATCAAATCGAATATGGTATGGGTTCGAGTAAGACTAAGAGATGTAATTCACTCCTAGATAGGAGGTTACAGACCATGCTAAAGAAAGCGAAACTGCGATATAACGAATACTACGATATGCAAAAAGTATTTGATGAATTATACGCAAACAGCAAAAATGGTAACAATTTTTATAAGTTACTGGAGATTATCGGTTCAGAAGAAAATATTCGTTTAGCATTCCGTAATCTGAAAACAAACAGTGGTAGCAATACTGCTGGTACTGATGGTAAGTCCATTGAGGACATTAAATGTCTGAAAGATAGTGAAGTAATACAGATAGTCAGAAGTATGCTTAATGACTATAAACCAAAATCGGTAAGGAGAGTTTATATTCCGAAACCAGGAAGTGATAAGAAAAGACCATTGGGAATCCCGTGTATATGGGATAGGCTCTTACAACAATGTATTTTACAAGTGTTAGAGCCAATCTGTGAGCCTAAATTTCATAATCATTCCTATGGTTTCCGTCCAAACAGAGGAGCCAACCATGCAATCAGTCGGACTGTAAGTATGGTAAATATGTATCGGCATTACTATTGTGTGGATGTCGATATAAAAGGGTTCTTTGATAATGTAGACCACGGAAAACTCTTAAAGCAGATATGGACAATAGGAATTAGAGACAAGAGACTAATCTGTATAATCAGCAAAATATTGAAGTCAGAAATTGAAGGGGAAGGAATTCCGACCAAGGGAACACCGCAAGGTGGTCTGATTAGTCCGATTCTTTCACTAATTGTATTGAATGAATTGGATTGGTGGGTAAGTAATCAGTGGGAAACCTATAAACCTCATAGGATGGCCTCAAAAGGTTGGCTTGCCTACGCAAGAAAATACACCAACCTAAAAGACGGATATATCGTCAGATATGCTGATGACTGTGCGCCACGAAGGCGTGTCCAAGTAGCGTAGCTACTTGAGGACAGCTATGCTGTACAGGTGATGGCGGAAGGCCCGCCGGAACCGCCATACAGGTGGAGGTTCCAAACCACCCTAAGGTGCTGTGGACAAAAGCCATGGTATTGAGCGTTAGGGAAAAGGCAGTTCTAACTGTCAGGTGTGTGTAAAGGAGATGAATGAACATGTGAACCGCTTACGGAAATGTCGAAAGCGTAGAGATTCCATCAAAACCGGGGGGAAGTCGTTAATCCGGGACAAGTCTGGAGGAAACCTGTTTACTGTCCAGGCGGTGGGCGGCATAAAGGCGGCATGAACTTTACACAGGCGCTTGTACGGAACGTGGGAACCCACGGGCTGATGATAAGGGAGTATATCAAGCGGAAGAACCGTGAGATAAGAGTACCAATGCAGTCATGGGGGCAGATCAGGCTGTAGTAGTGAGGAAGTTCCTGTAATGGGAATGGAGCGAAGAGCCTGAATTATCCGGCTTTAAGGGTAAGTCAACTTTGAAAGGAGGAGGAACTTATGCAAGGAGCAAAGCCATACAGTATTTCAAAGAAAGCAGTGATAGCTGCTTACCAAAAAGTGAAAGCAAACAAGGGAACTTATGGTGTGGATAAACAATCCATAGAAGATTTTGAAAGGAAACTCAACAATAATCTTTATAAGATATGGAACAGAATGTCATCCGGCACCTACTTTCCGCAACCCGTAAAAGCGGTAGCGATACCGAAGAAAAACGGAGGGACGAGAATCCTGGGAATACCGACCGTGGAGGACAGAATCGCCCAGATGGTAGCAAAGCTGTATTTTGAGCCGAATGTGGAGCAAGTCTTTTACGAAGATTCATATGGATATCGTCCGAACAAGTCGGCCATACAGGCACTGGAAGTCACAAGGACGAGGTGCTGGAGAAAAGACTGGGTATTAGAGTTTGATATCCGTGGGCTGTTTGATAACATCAGGCATGAATATCTTATGGAAATGGTGAAAAGGCATACACAGGAGAAGTGGATACTTCTATATGTTGAAAGATGGGTGAGAGCACCGTTCCAGATGGAAGATGGGACAATCGTAGAAAGGACATCCGGCACGCCGCAAGGCGGAGTGATTAGTCCGGTACTTGCAAATCTGTTCTTACACTATGTGTTTGATGATTTCATGGAAAAGGAATTTCCGACGATACCGTGGGCGAGATATGCCGATGATGGGATTGCACACTGTGTGTCACTGAAACAGGCAAAATATCTCAAGCGGAGACTGGAACAAAGATTCCGTGACTATGGACTGGAACTGAATCTGGAAAAGACAAGGATTGTATACTGCAAAGATGATGACCGCAGAGGAAGTCACGAGAATACATCATTTGATTTTCTGGGATATACGTTCCACCCCAGACACGCAAAGAACAGATACGGGAAGTTCTTCACGAACTTTCTGCCGGCAATCAGTGAAAAGGCAAAGAAATCCATCCGGAAAGAAGTAAGGGGATGGAAACTACAGCTGAAGCCAGACAAAGACCTCCATGACATAGCAAATATGTTCAACCGGAAGATACAGGGATGGATAAACTATTATACGCATTTTTATAAATCAGAGATATATGATGTGCTAAGGTACATCAACGGGTGTCTGGTAAAGTGGGTGCGTAGAAAGTATAAGAAACGTGGAGCAAGGAGAAGAGCAGAACATTGGCTTGGAGAGGTAGCAAAGCGTGACAGAAACTTGTTTGCACACTGGAAATTTGGGATACTGCCATCGGCTGGATGATGGGAGCTGTATGAACTGAGAGGTTCACGTACAGTTCTGAGAGAGACTTAGGGGGAGGTTCCCTGGGTCTACTTACTTCAAAATAATGTGCAGAACCTATGATGAGGCTCAAAGGTGGTATCATGCAACAGTCGATTTTCTGAAAACACGATTGAAACTTGATATAAGTCCCGAAAAGTCAAAGGTAGTGAATATGCACAAGAATTCTTCAGATTATTTAGGGTTCAAAATCAAAGTCGTACCAAAAGGAAAAACACGTTACGGATACATTGCTAAAACGGATATGAGTGAAAAGGCAATTAAAAAAGCAAAAAGTAATCTGAAAGCCAAAGTAAAGAACATTCAAAAACATACAACATCACAAGCAATCAATAACTATAATCTTGCTATTATTGGAATACAGAATTATTACTGTATTGCAACAAATGTGTATAACAATTTGACGGATGTGAATTACGCACTCTTACCAACCATAAGAATTAGATTTAGGAGTATAGCCAAAACAGTCCCATTTAGGGAAACAGAGCAAGACTTTAAGCAAAAAACAACTGGAATAAAAGATGACACGAAGATTGTAGTTATCGGGAAAATGCCATTACTACCATTGACAGGTGTTCATCACAGAAGTCCAATGAATTTCTCTCAAGACATTACAAACTATACTGCAAAAGGCAGAGAGAAAATCCATAAGCAGATTGAATGTATTAGCCAATTTGATTTTATTGAAATAGCAAGGACACGAGACCCAAGCGAAACGATAGAATTCAATGACAATATGATGTCTGCATATGCTGTTCAGCAAGGTAACTGCTATATATCAGGTAACAGACTTAAAGCAGATAATATGATTTGCATTAGGAAAATACCAAGAAATAAAGGTGGTACTGACAGTCATAGAAATATAGCATTCATGGATAAGATAATTGGAACTGTTGTTATGACAGATAGTGTTGAAACCGCAAGAAAGTTGTTAAAGAGATATACGCTTGATAGTTTGCAGATTAAAAAGCTAAACAGACTAAGAAATAATTATGGTTACCATGCAATTTAGATAATCGACGATTTACTATAATTCGATGGCACGCCGTATGACCTGAAAGGGTCACGTACGGTGTAGAGCGGGGGAAAAGGTGGAGATAATATCAAAGCCTTACCTATCGCTATAAATTTTAAAAGCCTGCGGGGGATTCTTACAGAAACACGGTTATGTTGTCAAAGTCCTGAATCTGCTGAACATGGAAGAGTCTGACTGCTATAATCCATTTATGTATATCCGGAAGGAATCAGATGTCGTAAAATTAATTACAAACCTGATCGCCAATACAACCCCGAAAAACTCCCAGAGCAGCGATCCCTTCTGGGGTGCGACACGTTCCGTAGTGAAAAGTTACGGCATAAGAACGCACATGATTTGATATATAAAATTAAATCAGTTCTTAGAGAACTGATATTCCGACAGGTGGAATGAAGGGGTAACGCCCGGAAACGCCTGCTCTGATACTCCGGTATGCGTCTGGAAGTGCAACCTTCCAGTGGTATAACGCCCGGTAAAGTCGGCTGTATGCACCCGCTGTAGCGATTACGCACGTTACGGCAAACCAAGCCAGAGGTGGCTGTGGGTGATAGGTCGGGAGTCTATAAAATGCTCATGGCGAGGATTCCATGTTGGACGCATGGATGACGAACAACTGAATGTACGAGTCTATAAAGGGAATCGGGAGAAAAGCCCGATACTACGTGAAGTAGCGTATGTGTGGTAGAGTAAGTTTCCCAGAGATGAAATACCATGATGTATTACAGGTACATCCAAGCATACAGGCTCATAGGGAGCGCCTAAAAGCATATGCAAAGATAGGAATATCGGAACGTGGAAAGGTCGGAACACATGATAACCCGTTGCAGGGGTGTGTTGTCAAGGAAACAAATCTAATTGAAGAAAGGAATTTGAGGGAACTTGACTTTATCCGGCTGAGAGCGACGGCACAGTACCGTTGAAACCGTGGATAACACGGTGGAGGGATAGCCGTTAGTCCGTATGTAACTTTAGTACAAGGATTACACAATCAACAAAGGTTCGAGTATGACTAACAGAGGCAAACTTCATCAATAAATCGGATTGATATTAAGGAGGTAGCCGACTTTGTCAGCAAATGAACAGATAAGAAAAAGGCAGAAACTCCGTAATGCGGAATATTACAGCCTTCAGAAGTCTTTTGACAGGTTGTATGCAGAAAGTCTGGATGGCAGGAAGTTCAAAAAACTGCTGTCCCTCATTCAATCGGATGAGAATATCAAACTTGCGTACAGGAATCTGAAAAAGAACAAGGGAAGTAAGACACCGGGTACGGACGGAATGACAATCTCTGATATTGAAAAATATCCAGAGGAAAAACTGATTTTCACAGTAAGGAAACGGCTGGAGAATTATATACCGCAGCCAGTAAAACGCAAAGAGATACCTAAGCCAAATGGCGGAATCCGCCCATTGGGTATACCAACTATCATGGACAGACTGATACATCAGTGCGTAAAGCAGGTGCTGGAACCAATCTGTGAAGCAAAGTTCCATGAACGGAGCAATGGATTCAGACCAAACCGGAGTGCGGAAAATGCACTTGCACAATGCTATAAAATGACGCAGCAAATGAATCTGCACTATGTTGTAGATATTGATGTGAAAGGATTCTTTGATAATGTAAGCCACGGAAAACTATTAAAGCAGATGTGGACGTTGGGAATCCGGGATAAGTCATTGATATGTATTGTGAGTAAAATGTTAAAAGGAGAGGTTGCTGGAATCGGCTTTCCAGATAAAGGTACACCGCAGGGGGGATACTTTCTCCATTATTATCCAACATAGTTCTAAATGAGCTGGACTGGTGGGTAACAAGCCAATGGGAAGGGATGAAAACGCGCAAAGAATTTGCAAAATATATCTGTCCCAATGGGACAGTCACGGACAATGGCAGGATAGCATCACTTAGGAAGTTCTCTAATCTAAAAGAATGCTATATCGTGCGTTACGCCGATGATTTTAAGGTGTTTTGCAGAAGTTATGAAGATGCCAGACGCATGTTTATCGCTATCAGGAAGTGGTTGAAAGACCGGCTGGATTTGTCTATTTCGGAGGAAAAATCAAAGATAGTGAATCTGCGGAAGAACTATTCCGAATTTCTCGGATTTTGGCTGAAAGTCAGGAAGAAAGGGAAAAAGAGGGTAGTCACATCCCATATCAGCCAGAAGGCGAAGGAACGCATCAAAGTGGAAGTCAAAGAATTGGTAAAGGACTTACAGAATCCAAAGGACATGGAAGAATCCTATCGGAAAATATGCAGGTATAACGCATATATTTTGGGTGTCCATAATTACTACCGATATGCAACAAATATACAAGAAGACTTAGATCCAATTGCCTTTAATATCAGAAAGAACCTGGAAATACGATTAAGAACAAGATTGACTAAATCAACAAAACGAATGGTGCCGCGATACATAGCTGTCCGGTATGGAGACAGCAAGCAGTTACGCTTTGTGGACGGACTGCCGGTAGCACCACTTGGATATGTACAGCATAAAAGTCCAATGTACAAGCCCAAAGCCGTTAATAGTTATACGAAAGAAGGCAGGGCACTGATACACCGTAAGATTCAGACGGTCAGTGCAGATAAAATAGAATATTTAATGCAGCACCCGATACCCGGAGCCACAATAGAGATGAACGATAACCGCTTATCTTTATATGTAGCCCAGCAAGGGAAATGCTTTGTCAGCGGTGTTGAATTGAATGTTAAAAACTGTGTCCTACATAGGAAAAAGAATCTTCCGGCTGGAATGAGTGATAAGTATCAAAATCTGGTACTTGTTACCCCGCAGGTGGAAAATTTAATCTCCTTGGAGGGAGCAGAGCCGGAGACATATAGGAAAGCGGTGGAAAAGCTGAAACTGGATAATAAAGCAGTAGAGAAGTTGAACAGGTTAAGAAGAATTCAGAAATCGTGAACAGATAGCAACATCTGTCATTTGTTGAGAATTGTGTACTTATTAGAAAGAGAGACATGCGGATGGAAAGCCGTGTGATGGGAAACTGTCACGCACGGTTTGGGGCGGGGGAAAACTTGGAGATGATATCAAAGAGTTACCTATCGTTAAAAGTGTCTACCTCACAGGCGACTGTGGGGATGGCACACATAGAAAGCAGAGTCGCTATACCTGCAGGCGCTGTTCTACTATGTTTGGCTGGAATGTCCCAAAAGTGAACAGAACTTTTCCACGGTACTGAAATTACTGGGAGAAGCAGAGGTACGTGATGATGGCTCGCCATCGGACTTAGACCGCAGGATTAAGCGCCTGGAGCGTAAAAAGGGCAGCAATCATCCAGCAGTCAAACAGTATTATAAAGTAATCAGAGGAGCGGCTGATACGGTCCGGAGTATTGTTATCAGTGCAAATTCCAGACTGGCTTTTTTGGAAAATCCACAAATCCTCCGTATCCTGGACCATGATGATATCAATATCCCGGAGATAGGGGTGGGAAGAAATGGTGACGGAAAGACAAAAACAGCTCTTTTTTGTGTGATTCCGGATTCCGATAAATCGTTCAACAGCATTGTAGGGCTGCTTTACAGCCAGATATTCCAGGAACTGTACTTCCAGGCTGACTTTATTTACGAAGGAAGATTACCAATCCATGTGACCTTTATGCTTGATGAGTTTGCTGTGCGCTCGTAAGCGGAACCCATTCGTTCCGCGCGGGTTTGTCTGTAATCTATCTTTAGCAAGATAGTAGGTTCAATGTGAGGGCTTCGCAGAAGCCTAATTCCTATCATCAACCAACTTATCCGAAAGGGAAACCGGACGGGGAGTATAGCATGTCGGCAACGGTGCTATTCAGTCAGCTATCAGACTGTGAACGGGCATCAAGATGAAACGTCATGTATGAGGTTAAACAGCTATACTGCTTAAATGACAGCCAGAGGGGCTTTATCGTCAGCACTGACGGAAGATAGCTATTATACGTCAGGCAGTGCAGGGTGTACGCAGAGTTGTGCGAACTGCGTTTACACATCACATTCCGCACTGACCAGCCGCAATAAGCGGAAAATGGCGAACGTCGTAACCGACAACATGACACGCTTGTACAGACAAGCCTAAACGAGGATAGCCTAAACGGGAACGCTTACCATTATAAGCTATGACAGTAAGTGTCTGAATATCCTGCAAGGCTACGGAGTCTCCATAGTAGTCTGAGGCGGTAATACCGTACACATGGCGAAGGGAGACAGCTATACGACTGAAATAATTGAGGAAAGGTGTGTGAGACACTATGAGAAGTCCAAAGATTATTTTGGAAAATCTACAGAAACACTCGAAAGAGGAAAACTACAAGTATGAGAGACTGTACAGGAATCTCTATAACGAAGATTTTTATTTACAGGCTCTCCAAAACATCTATGCAAACAAAGGTGCTATGACACCCGGCATAGACGGGCTGACACTCGATGGATATGGTAAAGAAAGAGTGGAGCGGATTATCCATGCGATAAAAGACCACAGCTATCAGCCGAACCCAGTCCGTAGACAGTATATCAAAAAGAAAAACGGAAAAATGAGACCGTTGGGAATCTCGTCATCTGACGACAAACTGGTTGAGGAAATCATAAAAATGATACTGGAAAGTATCTATGACCCTACATTTTCCAACTATTCCCACGGTTTCAGACCGGGCAGGAGCTGCCATACGGCACTCTTGCAGTTACAGCAGAACTTTACTGGTGTGAAATGGTTTGTGGAGGGAGATATAAAATCGTATTTTGATACAATAGACCACCACAGCCTTATCAATATCC
>OJJZ01000276.1_pt1 | contig 14086 bp, 9 predicted proteins | sample 1596481 | NCBI WGS metagenome assembly OJJZ01 (sample SAMEA4350110, study PRJEB24818) | metagenome | biome: human; feature: gut; material: faeces | place: Denmark | collected 2013-09 | reverse complement strand
GGCCATTCTTCCACCTCGTTTGAAAACAGAACTTAAAGATGTTGAAGATTATCTATTAGGTCAAGGTAACCAAGTTGCTCCAATTCACCAAGAATGGGCAGATGAACTCAAAGCTCAAAATCCAAATATTACGGCTGAGGAAGTGACAGAAGTTGTTCGACAATCTGTTGCAGATATCTTTGCTCGTGTACTAGAAGATGCAGGTGTTTATAAGACTAATAGTGAAGGCTTGGATCAGTTTAAAGCATTTGTAGATTTTGTAAATTTAGCTGATTAATTGTTTTTTCTGAAGAAAGGAGATAAGAAATGGCAATTTTAGTATTAGGTGGAGCTGGTTATATCGGTTCTCACATGGTTGATCGCTTAGTTGAAAAAGGTCAAGAAAAAGTAGTAGTAGTAGATAGTTTGGTAACAGGTCACCGTGCTGCCGTACATCCAGATGCTATTTTCTATCAAGGCGATCTTTCTGATCAGGATTTTATGAGAAAGGTCTTCAAAGAAAACCCTGATGTTGATGCTGTTATTCACTTTGCGGCCTATTCTTTGGTTGGTGAATCAATGGAAAAACCACTCAAATATTTTGATAACAACACAGCTGGAATGGTTAAATTGCTTGAGGTTATGAACGAATGCGGTGTTAAATACATTGTCTTCTCATCAACAGCAGCAACTTACGGAATTCCAGAAGAAATTCCAATTCTTGAAACAACACCACAAAATCCTATCAACCCATATGGTGAAAGTAAGTTGATGATGGAAACCATTATGAAGTGGTCAGACCAAGCTTACGGCATCAAGTATGTCCCTCTTCGTTACTTTAATGTGGCGGGTGCCAAACCTGATGGTTCGATTGGTGAGGACCACGATCGAGAAACTCAACTTCTAGCGATTATTCTTCAAGTAGCTCAAGGTGTTCGTGAAAAAATCATGATCTTTGGGGATGACTACAATACTCCAGACGGGACTAACGTTCGTGACTATGTGCATCCATTCGACTTGGCGGACGCTCACCTCCTTGCTGTTGAATATCTTCGTAAAGGTAATGAATCTACAGCCTTTAACTTAGGTTCATCAACAGGTTTCTCAAACCTTCAAATTCTTGAAGCAGCTCGTAAGGTAACTGGTAAAGAGATTCCAGCTGAAAAAGCTGATCGTCGTCCTGGTGATCCTGATATATTGATTGCTTCATCTGAAAAAGCACGTACAGTTCTTGGATGGAAACCACAATTTGATAACATCGAAAAAATCATCGCAAGTGCTTGGGCATGGCATTCTAGCCATCCAAAAGGGTACGATGATCGAGGATAATTAAAATAATAAACAAAAAAACAAAGAGTATATATAATTGTTGTACTCTTTGTTTTTTGAGGAAATAATATGAAAATAAGCTGCGAAATTATTGGAAAAGTTGATTCAGGCGATGTCAGTAAAATTTCAATGGAAAATAATAATGGTGTTGTCATTTCCACACTCACAACAGGTGCTACACTTCAGGAGTTTTTGGTTCCAACGGAAACTGGTGCTCTTAAAAATATAGTACTTGGTTTCAGTGATTTCGAGGATTACTATAAGAATAATTTATGTGCCTGCCAGTCCATTGGTAGGGTTGCTGGAAGAATTGGGAAAGCTTCGTATACTCATAATATGGTTCTTTATAGCCTTCCTAAGAATGAGGGAGAAAACTGCTTACATGGCGGTCCAAAAGGAATGCAGGTCCAAAATTGGAACTATGTCACAAACCTGAATGATGAATATGTTGAGACAAAATTTATTAGAAGACTTTATTCAAGTGTAGATGGCTTTCCTGGTGATGTGACAGTCTCTATTAGTTATAGACTTAACAATAATAACCGCTTAACAATACTCTTTGAAGCCTTCGATGTTACAGAGTCAACAATTTTTAATCCGACAAACCATGTTTACTTTAATCTTAGCGACAAACAGGATTTATCAAGTCATGAGTTACAAATCTATTCAGACTATCGTTTAGAGTTGGATTCTGAGTTAATTCCAACAGGACAAAAAATTAATGTAGATGAAACGAATTATGATTTTAGAAAGACAACTGACTTGCTACCTCGAATTGAAGCAAATAATGGTTTTGATGATGCCTTTGTAGTTGGAGGGGGAACTTGTGATCATGTGAAAGAAGTAGCTATTTTGCATGACAAAGAAAGCGGAGATGGTATTGAAATCTTCTCAAACAGAAATGGTTTAGTCATTTTTACGATGGATGATATCGAAGATAATATTTACTTTGCAAGAGATAAAGGCAAAATGGCAAAAAGGCGTGAAGCTATTGCTATGGAAGCTCAAACCCTTCCAGATGCCGTTAATCACAAAGGTTTTGGAGATATTATCTTAGATAAAGGTCATAGTGTAAACTATGAAATTGGCTTCCAATACTTTAATTCATCAAGATAACCATGTATTAGTAAAATTTTAGTAAAAAACACTGAAATTATTGACTGCATAAACCAATTTTCATATAATGTAAACGTATTCAAATAATAGGAGGTTTCCGAAATGGAAAAATCTAAAGGTCAGATGAAGTCTCGTTTATCCTACGCAGCTGGTGCTTTTGGTAACGACGTCTTCTATGCAACCTTGTCAACATACTTTATCATGTTTGTGACAACTCACTTGTTTAACACAGGTGATCCAAAGCAAAATAGTCACTACGTACTATTAATCACTAACATTATCTCTATTTTGCGTATCTTGGAAGTATTTATCGATCCATTGATCGGTAATATGATTGATAACACTAATACTAAGTATGGTAAATTCAAACCATGGGTAGTTGGTGGTGGTATCATCAGTTCTATCACCTTGTTGCTTCTCTTCACCGATTTAGGTGGTTTGAATAAAACAAATCCTTTCTTGTACCTTGTACTTTTTGGAATTATCTACCTTGTAATGGATGTCTTCTACTCGATTAAAGATATCGGTTTCTGGTCAATGATTCCTGCCTTGTCTCTTGATAGTCACGAACGTGAAAAAATGGCAACTTTTGCCCGTATTGGTTCTACGATTGGTGCCAATATTGTAGGTGTTGCCATCATGCCAATCGTTTTGTTCTTCTCTATGACGAACAATAGTGGCTCTGGAGATAAATCTGGATGGTTCTGGTTTGCATTTATCGTTGCTCTCATTGGTGTGATTACATCAATTGCTGTTGGTATTGGTACACGTGAAGTTGAGTCAAAAATTCGTGATAATAACGAAAAAACTAGCCTTAAACAAGTCTTTAAGGTTCTTGGTCAAAACGACCAATTGATGTGGTTATCTCTTGGATATTGGTTCTATGGTCTTGGTATTAATACACTTAATGCTCTTCAACTTTATTATTTCACATTTATCCTTGGTGATTCAGGTAAATACTCAATTCTTTACGGATTGAATACAGTTGTTGGTTTGGTTTCAGTTTCACTCTTCCCTACCCTAGCTGATAAATTCAACCGTAAACGTTTGTTCTACGGATGTATTGCAGTAATGCTCGGGGGTATCGGAATATTTAGTATTGCAGGTACATCACTTCCAATAATCTTGACTGCAGCTGAACTCTTCTTCATTCCACAACCTCTTGTGTTCCTTGTTGTCTTTATGATTATCTCTGACTCAGTAGAATATGGTCAATGGAAAACGGGACACCGTGATGAATCACTTACTTTGTCAGTTCGTCCACTTATTGATAAACTTGGTGGTGCGATGTCAAACTGGCTTGTTTCTACATTTGCCGTAGCTGCCGGTATGACAACAGGTGCCTCAGCATCAACAATTACAACACATCAACAGTTTATCTTTAAGCTTGGCATGTTTGCTTTCCCAGCAGCAACAATGCTTATCGGTGCCTTCATTGTTGCTCGTAAAATCACTTTGACTGAAGCACGTCACGCTAAAATTGTTGAAGAATTGGAACATCGCTTTAGCGTAGCAACTTCTGAAAATGAAGTTAAAGCTAACGTCGTATCTCTTGTAACCCCTACAACTGGTTATTTGGTTGATCTCTCAAGTGTTAATGATGAACACTTTGCTTCAGGTAGCATGGGTAAAGGTTTCGCCATTAAACCTACTGATGGAGCTGTCTTTGCACCAATTAGTGGTACCATTCGTCAAATTCTTCCTACTCGCCATGCAGTTGGTATTGAAAGTGAAGATGGTGTCATTGTTCTTATCCACGTTGGCATCGGAACAGTTAAACTTAATGGTGAAGGATTCATTAGTTACGTAGAACAAGGTGATCATGTTGAAGTTGGACAAAAACTTCTTGAGTTCTGGTCACCAATTATTGAGAAAAATGGTCTTGATGACACAGTACTTGTCACTGTAACTAATTCAGAAAAATTCAGTGCTTTCCATCTTGAACAAAAAGTTGGAGAAAAGGTAGAAGCTTTGTCTGAAGTTATTACCTTCAAAAAAGGAGAATAATCTATGAACATGACTGAAAAAATTCAAACTTATTTAAACGATCCAAAGATTGTTAGCGTTAATACTGTTGATGCTCACTCAGATCATAAGTATTTTGAATCTCTTGAAGAATTTTCTGAAGGGGAGATGAAGTTAAGACAATCTCTTAATGGAAAATGGAAAATTCACTATGCTCAGAATACAAATCAGGTTTTAAAAGACTTTTATAAAACAGAATTTGATGAAACTGATTTGAATTTCATCAATGTACCAGGTCATTTAGAGCTTCAAGGTTTTGGTTCTCCACAATATGTGAATACCCAATATCCTTGGGATGGTAAAGAATTCCTTCGTCCACCTCAAGTTCCTCAAGAATCAAATGCTGTTGCATCATACGTTAAACATTTTACCTTGAATGATGCATTAAAAGATAAAAAAGTATTTATCTCATTCCAAGGGGTTGCTACTTCCATCTTTGTATGGGTCAATGGTAACTTCGTAGGATACAGTGAAGATTCATTTACACCTAGTGAATTTGAAATTAGTGATTACCTTGTTGAAGGTGATAACAAGTTGGCGGTAGCTGTTTATCGTTACTCTACAGCAAGCTGGTTGGAAGACCAAGACTTCTGGAGACTTTACGGTATTTTTAGAGATGTTTACTTGTATGCTATTCCAAAAGTTCACGTTCAAGATCTCTTTGTTAAGGGAGATTATGATTACCAAACAAAAGCAGGTCAATTGGATATTGATTTGAAGACTGTTGGTGATTATGAAGACAAGAAGATTAAATATGTTCTTTCAGATTATGAAGGCATCGTTACAGAAGGTGATGCATCTGTTAATGGTGACGGTGAACTATCTGTAAGTCTTGAAAATCTTAAAATCAAACCTTGGAGTGCTGAAAGTCCTAAACTTTACGATTTGATCCTTCATGTTTTGGATGATGACCAAGTTGTTGAAGTCGTTCCAGTTAAAGTTGGATTTAGACGCTTTGAAATTAAAGATAAACTTATGCTTTTGAATGGTAAGAGAATTGTCTTTAAAGGGGTTAACAGACACGAATTTAACGCTAGAACAGGACGTTGTATCACTGAAGAAGATATGCTTTGGGATATCAAAGTGATGAAACAACATAACATCAATGCTGTTCGTACTTCACACTATCCTAACCAAACACGTTGGTATGAATTGTGTGATGAATATGGACTTTATGTTATCGATGAAGCCAACCTTGAAACACACGGTACATGGCAAAAACTTGGTCTATGCGAACCTTCATGGAATATCCCAGCTAGTGAACCAGAATGGTTGCCTGCTTGTTTGGATCGTGCCAATAACATGTTCCAACGCGATAAGAACCACGCTAGTGTTATCATTTGGTCTTGTGGTAATGAATCATATGCTGGTAAAGATATTGCTGACATGGCTGATTACTTCCGTAGTGTTGACAATACTCGTCCAGTTCACTATGAAGGTGTTGCATGGTGTCGTGAGTTTGATTACATTACAGACATCGAAAGTCGTATGTATGCGAAACCAGCTGATATCGAAGAATACCTCACAACTGGTAAACTAGTTGATCTTTCAAGCGTTAGTGATAAACACTTTGCTTCAGGTAACCTAACTAACAAACCTCAAAAACCTTATATTTCATGTGAATACATGCACACAATGGGTAACTCTGGTGGTGGATTGCAACTCTACACTGACTTAGAGAAATATCCAGAATACCAAGGTGGATTTATTTGGGACTTCATTGACCAAGCTATTTACAAAACACTTCCAAATGGTAGCGAATTCCTATCATATGGTGGTGACTGGCATGATAGACCTTCTGACTACGAATTTTGTGGAAATGGTATCGTCTTTGCAGATCGTACCCTAACTCCAAAACTTCAAACAGTTAAACATCTTTACTCTAATATTAAGATTGCTGTTGATGAAAAATCAGTAACTATCAAGAATGATAATCTCTTCGAAGATCTTTCTGCTTATACTTTCCTAGCTAGAGTTTACGAAGATGGTAGAAAAGTTAGTGAAAGTGAATATCACTTTGATGTTAAACCAGGCGAAGAAGCAACATTCCCAGTTAACTTTGTAGTCGAGGCTTCAAATTCTGAACAAATTTACGAAGTTGCTTGTGTTCTGAGGGAAGCAACTGAATGGGCTCCTAAAGGTCATGAAATTGTTCGTGGTCAATATGTTGTTGAAAAGATTAGCACTGAAACACCAGTTAAAGCACCTTTGAATGTTGTTGAAGGCGACTTCAACATCGGTATTCAAGGACAAAACTTCTCAATCTTGCTTTCACGTGCACAAAATACTTTAGTATCTGCTAAGTATAATGGTGTTGAATTCATTGAGAAAGGTCCTAAACTTAGCTTCACTCGTGCTTACACTGACAACGATCGTGGTGCTGGATATCCATTCGAAATGGCAGGCTGGAAGGTTGCTGGAAACTATAGTAAAGTTACAGATACTCAAATTCAAATCGAAGACGACTCTGTTAAAGTGACTTATGTTCATGAATTGCCAGGCTTGTCTGATGTCGAAGTTAAGGTAACTTATCAAGTTGATTACAAGGGTCGAATCTTTGTTACTGCAAACTATGATGGTAAAGCAGGTTTGCCAAACTTCCCTGAATTTGGTCTAGAATTTGCTATCGGTTCACAATTTACAAACCTTAGCTATTATGGATACGGTGCAGAAGAAAGCTACCGTGATAAACTTCCTGGTGCCTATCTTGGTCGATATGAAACATCTGTTGAAAAGACATTTGCTCCATATCTAATGCCACAAGAATCTGGTAATCACTATGGTACTCGTGAATTCACAGTATCTGATGATAACCATAATGGTCTTAAATTCACCGCACTTAATAAAGCATTCGAATTCAGTGCTTTGCGTAACAGTACTGAACAAATTGAAAATGCTCGTCACCAATATGAGTTGCAAGAATCTGATGCTACATGGATTAAAGTTCTTGCTGCTCAAATGGGTGTAGGTGGTGACGACACATGGGGTGCTCCAGTTCATGACGAATTCTTGCTTAGCTCAGCAGATAGCTATCAATTAAGCTTCATGATTGAACCACTAAATTAGGTAGTTATTAAGAATCTAGTTGTACATTATTTGATAATTATAAAAGAGAAGCTTTGGAGGCTTCTCTTTTCATGTTTTAAAGGAGATTAAATCATTAGTGTGTTAGTATCTTCCAAAAATCTACAAGCGGTACTGATTAGCACTCCAACACATTATAAATATATTTCAAGTGATTTAAGATAGGAATTAGCTATTACCGGTGTTTCTCTAAAAGAAATAAAAATCATACCATTCGTTCAGATGGAATAATGCATGTGACTTATAAAAAATCTCAAGTAGGGAAATAGTAAATACTACATGCCTAGTTCCAAGTCAGCTAACAAGCTACGGATAAAAAAAGCCTAGAATAAAGTAAAAAGTCAGGAGCCCTTAGGGTTCGGATTATTTTTAGGTTTTCATAGTGAAAAATTTAAAAAGGATCGGTACTGACAATAACGAAAAGTGAGTAAATATTATTGCCTAAAATACAAGATGTGCACTAGTACCAACCTATATGATAATGCTTAGAATCTATAAAAGTCAATTAAAAGAATAGATAATATTGATTTTCTTGGTTAGAGGTATTTAAATTACTTAACCAATTGAGGCAGGGTAATCTAGACTATATTGATTACTACAACAACAAATGCATTAAGGTAAAACTAAAAGGACTCAATCCTGTGCAATACAGAGCTAAATCCTTTGCTTACATAAATTGTCTAACTTTTTGGGGTCAGTACAGGATAGCTTGGGAGAGATTTTTTGATCTTTACAGCTAAAAAACGGGAAAACTATCAAAGCCTGTGAAACTTTTAAGCAGTATTTAGCTTGATAAGGTACAATAGAAGTAAGACAAAATGAATGAGGAGGTTGTCATGAAGTTTTTACATACGTCAGATTGGCATGTAGGACGAACCCTCAATGGCTGGTCTTTGTTGGAGGAGCAGGAGTGGGCTTTTCAACAAATTGTGGATTTGGCTATTAGCGAAAAAGTGGATGGGGTTATCATTTCTGGGGACCTCTATGACCGTGCGGTGCCCCCTGTGGATGCGATTAAGCTTTTTAATAAGACCTTGGCCCGCTTGGTACTGGAGGAGCAGATTCCTGTCTATGCGATTAGTGGTAATCACGATGGGGCTGAACGTTTACATTTTGGGCGTGACTTCTTTCAACATCAGGGCCTTCATTTAAGTACACGTTTGGAGGAGGCTTTTGAGCCCATTGAGTTGGAGAATTGCCAGATTTTTCTGCTGCCTTTTATCGATCCTATTGATGCTCGTATTTACTATAAGGATGATGAGGGAAAGGAAATTCAGGGGATTGGTGATGCCTTGACCTACATTCTTGAGGATATGGAAAAAGCTTTTGATCCTGACAAAGCTCATGTCTTGGTGACGCATTTTGCGGTTTCTAAGAAGGATGATAGCGATGGTCAGGGTCTTCGAGAATTGATGTTGTCTGAAACCAGTAATACGGTAGGTGGTCTTACCAATGTGACCAGTGACCTTTTCAAGTCTTTCGATTATGTTGCCTTAGGGCATATCCATACGCGTTTTGCTAGTCCTACCAAGCGCGTGCAATATTCAGGCAGTCCAGTCGCCTTTAATGTCAAAGAAGCCAAGCGTAAGGAAGAAAAGGGTGTCTATATTCTTGAATTGGATGCGTCTGGTGATATGTCTCAGACCTTCCATACTCTAGAGGTTAAACGGCCGATTGTGGCTTTACAGGAATCTTTTGAAACCTTGATGTCACCTGAATTTTATAAGAATCAACCTTGTCAAAAAGCCTGGTTCGCCTTTGATATTCAACTGTCTAGTCGTAAGGAATTAGAGGGTATCAATGTGCGTGCCCGACTGGAAGAGATTTATGGGACAGACATTGTAGAAATTACTTTCAGTCGTCTGGGTGATGTTAGGGAAGAAAACTTGACCGTTGATCAGCACTTAAAAGATTTGGAAATGCAGTCGCCCCAGGAAATCGTATTTGATTTTTACCAGACAGTAACTGGGGGCGATGTCTTATCTGAGAGACAGACTGCCCTTGTGGAAAGTGTTTTTGAGGAGATTGAGAGGAGTCGACAATGAGACCAGTCCAGTTAGAATTGACCAATTTTGGACCATATCGTAAGGAAGTTATTAATTTCACTCAGTTTGACCATGCTCCCCTCTTTTTGATTGGAGGGGACACAGGGGCTGGTAAGAGTACTCTCTTTGATGCCATGACGGTAGCCTTGTTTGCTACGACCAGTGGTGATCGTAATGTTGAGGAGATGCGGTCAACTTTCGCTGGTCCAGAGGATGATTTGACCAAGGTGACTTTCTATTTCCAACAAGGCAATCACCTTTATCGCATTGACCGAGTTCTCCAGCAAGAGAGGGCCAAGCAGGGTGGGGGCACTACCATGCAAAAGGCGACGGCTTCTCTAGTCATTGTGGATAAGATTGGTGGTCAGGAAATTGAAAAGCTTGGGGATAAGATCAAGGAAGTGAGTGACCAGATTGAGCAGATTTTGGGGCTCAATGCTGAGCAGTTCAAACAGATTATCCTCTTACCGCAAAATGATTTTAGTCGTTTTTTGAAGGAAGATTCCAAGACTAAGACTCAAATTTTAAAGAAAATCTTTGGGACAGGTATCTTTGACCGTTTTCAAAAGAGTTTGGAAGAGCGTCTTCGTCAGAGCAATAAGGATATGGATAAGCGTCAGGCTCAGCTAGATAGCCACTTTGCCAGTCAGGTTTGGTCGGAGGAAGAATTAGCTGTCTTGGCGTCAACGCCAGCCTCTGAAAAATTGGCACGTCTTGAAGAGTTTTTGTCTCAGCGTCAAGAAAGTCTTACAGAGCAAAAAAGTATCTTGAAGGCTGCCCACGAGGATTTGGCACAACTGCAGAAGAGCTTGCAAACTGCCCAAGATTTGGCAAAGATTTTTCAAGAATTGGAGCAAGCCAAGGAACGTTACCGTCTGGAAATTGAGGAGGGGGCTCAAGGACAGGCAGAGGCAAAAGTGCATCTGGAGGAATTACAGTTTGCTCAAGGTCTGCAGGAAACCATTCGGACCTTGAAGCAGTATCGGAAACAGTTGATGCAATTAGAGCAGGACCTTGAAATTGCTCAAGAAGCCTTAAGTGAAAAGCAACAGGCGTTTGAGGATGTTAAGGCTAAAAAAGAGGAACTCACAGTTCAATCTAAGGATTTTCTTCAAAAAGAAGAGGAGCTTGAAACTTGGAAAGAGAATATTATCTATGCCCAGAGTCTTGCCCAAGAACAGGAGAAAATCAAACGTTCAACGACTAACTACAAGCAGTTGGAAGAGACCTATCAGCAGGCTAGAAAAGAGGTTGAGATGCTTAACAAGTCCTTGTCTGACTTGGAGGCTAATCGTCTTAGTTTAGATAGTTTACATGAGGCCGAAAAACTCTTCCAGATTGTGGGCTACAGTGTGGAGAATCAACTTGCTCAGGACCTGAAAGAAATAGAGAACTTGAATCAGGAGTTGACAAAGACCGAAAAACGTCATCAAACGTTATCTTTTGATATTGATCAAGCTCAAGAAATTCTCAAAGAATTGGAAGAGGAGTTAAGAAGGACTTTGGTTTCACGCCGTCAACTCATGATTGTCCAACTGCAGGCAGAGTTAGAGGAGGGGCATCCTTGTATGGTTTGTGGTGCTCTGGAACACCCTAATGTTGGTGGAGCACAGGCTGATGAAGTGGCCTTGAAAAATCTCATGGATCAGGTGGAGAAGCTTCAAGCTCAAAAAGAAAAGCAAGTCGCTACTTTATCAAATCGTCAGGCTACCTTGAGTGAAGTTGCATCTAAACGTCAGGATTTGCTTGACCAAGTGGCTAAAGTCAAGGCAACTCTTGAAAAGCACTATCAAGAATTAGAAGAGCACGTTAAGGGACGGTTTGATTTTGATTTTTCGATAGACTATGAAACTGACCGTGGGCAAGCCCTACTCCTGAAGGTTGAGCAGTATTATCAAGAGTTACAAAAACGTTATGATAAGGAAGAGACAGATTATATCCGATATCAAGATGAGCTAGGTAAGGCTCAAAAAAAAGCGACAGATTTGGCTAAAACCTATCAAGAGGCCAAGGCAGTGCTTGACCAAGCTCAAGAACGCCTAGAGGACCTGCAGGAAGCTCATCCAGAACTTGAGTCTGTTGAGGTATATCAAGAACGGATTTCCCTTGCTCATCAGGAGCTGAACCTCTACAATAAGCAAGTCAAGGAAAATAGCGAAGCCTACAACCAACTTCATGCCGACATTAAAGGAATCAAGGGGCAGATTGAGAGTATAACTAAGTCTAAAGATAAGGTAAATCAAGATGTTAAGCGATTATCTGCTGAATTAGAGCAAAGTCTCAAGGCTGAAGGAGCCCTCGCTAATGACTTAGAGCAGGTCGAACTCTGGCTTATTGAGGTAAATAATCAAGCTATTCCTATGCTTCAGGCCAAATTAACGACCTATGCAACGCTCAAACAAGAATTACAGGCGCAGATTCGTAAGGGGCAAGAGCTTCTCCAAAATCAAGAACAACCAGATCTCGATAGTCTAGCGCAAGCAGTACAGAATTGTCAAGAAATCTATGATAGGCAGCTCGCTCAGTTTTCTGTCATGGAAAAGGGACTTAAGGATGCGACGGCTACCTACCAAGCGGCTAAAACCCTTCAAGACAGCAACCAAGAGGTCTTTAAGGCCCACCAAGAACTCAGTGATTTGGTTAAGGTGGTTAAGGGAGAAAATACTGCTCTAACTGGTCGTCTTAATCTTGAGGTCTACGTTATCCGTCAGTATTTCCAACAAATCTTGGACTATGCCAATGCTAACTACATCGGACTATTAACGGATAACCGCTATTCCTTTGTTCTAAGTGAGGAAGGACGCAGGGCGCGTGATCACTTCGGTTTGGATATCAACGTCTATGACCAGCTGACAGGTAGTGAACGCTCCGTTAAATCCTTGTCTGGTGGTGAAACCTTTATCGCTGCACTGGCCATTGCCCTATCCCTCTCAGAAGTTGTCCAAAATACCAGCAAGGGTGCCGTTGTTGAAGCACTCTTCATCGACGAAGGTTTCGGTTCACTTGATAAGGAAGCCCTCACCAAGGCTATCTCTGTCCTAGAACAAATCGGTGAAAATCGCATGGTCGGTGTCATCAGCCACGTGGACGATATGAAAGAAGGTATTGCTCAGCAACTAGTTATCATCAAGTCGCACGATGGCAGTAGCCGTATTAAAATTGTGGATAAGGGGTAGGAGGAATCAGTTTATATAATACTCTATATCAGATAATCGCAGTTGTAGCCATGTCAAATTTGTTCTAATCAACATAGAAAAAAGGTAGTTGCATTAACAACTACCTTATGTAGAATTGTTAAAAAGCTGATGGTTTGTATAACATATTTAATTCGTCCTACTCGTAAAAAAGTGCGGACGGATTTTTTTGTCATCATATTTGACAATGTTATAGCAAAAACTAATCAAGGTAATATGAGGCTACCTAATGTCTCCCTAATTCGTTGAACTTTTAGCTAGGTGAAGTAATTATCAATTTCCTCCTCATTTTTTAGTATATCCACCTCATCAATACCACAACTTACTGCTAATTCTATAGATCCCTGAAAAGCGATATTATAGTCAGGAGAAAATGCCTTCCCTAAAAGTTTATAGTAATTCTTAATCTCTCTGAAGTTGATGATTATATAATTCAAATTCATTCTCTAAAAAATAGTTATATTCTTGTATCTCTTTGAAATAATCTGCTATTAGTAATTTCTCTTTCATTGTGAGATTATCTTTAGCGATTTCATATAGGAAAGTTCCTATATTATTTTCAATAACGGCTCCTAAAATAGTTATTGGAATTACAGCATGTCCTAGCATTGAGGATAATGCACTAACTGATACTTCAATACATAAGATTTGCGAATTTAGTAAAAATTCTTCTTTTGTGATTAAGTTTTTACGGAATTTGTATGCTTCTTCAGCGATACCAAATGAAGCAGTGCACAATGAACTTGCTACTGCTACAGGAGTGGCTGTGTAATTTGTTAGGGCATAGATGGTAACACCTCGAGTACTTCCTTTAATAGCTCCAATTCCACTATCTTTAGAAATTTCAAGACAATCGTCTTTTGTAAACTCACTAATAGTTTTCCCTAAGCGCTTTTTTTAATTATTGCTGTTATAAATGCAGTACCCCCCTTCTAGAGAAGCTGCTATAGCGGATATATAGGCTCCCTGTTTTAAAGTAGGTTTGCTTTTATCGTACATATCTCTTATAATGCTAGTATCAATATCCTTTATATTACCTTTTTCATTATAAATAGTGGTATTGATTTGATTCCTTTGTACCTCCCTATAACTAACTTTCGAAGGCTCTATATCAGAAAGTTTGATGCTTTCTGTTTCGAAGAATTGATTTACTTCTTTCCATTGCACTCATGGTAGATATCTCGAATAGTATTAAGAATAGCTTTCTTTTGACGATGATAGTTAGTCCTTGTCTTTTTAAGATAATTATAATAAGCATTGGGATGAATATTCATATGCAAGAACAACCAACGCAAACCAAAATCTTCTTTATAG
>OJJZ01000273.1_pt1 | contig 14116 bp, 5 predicted proteins | sample 1596481 | NCBI WGS metagenome assembly OJJZ01 (sample SAMEA4350110, study PRJEB24818) | metagenome | biome: human; feature: gut; material: faeces | place: Denmark | collected 2013-09 | reverse complement strand
GCCACTTAACAGAAGAGAAAGAATATATAAAAAAGCCGGTATCAGACATATTTTAACAGATACCTATTATAAAAAAGAATTGGATTGGCCTGGCGACGTTGAGATTTTAGATATTTTGGAGTCGAAACAATATAAGCCTTTGCAGTATCCGGCTACAGGTTCCGACACTAATTCGGCTTATGTTATATTTACATCTGGTTCTACGGGGGAACCTAAAGGCGTTGAAATTAGCCATTTAGCAGCAGTCAATACTATAGATACTATTAATGAGCAATATCATGTAAATTGCGGGGATAAAATTCTTGCTGTTTCGTCTTATGATTTTGACCTTTCTGTATATGACATATTTGGCATGTTAAGCGCTGGTGGTACGCTTGTTCTGATTAAGGAAGACAGCCGCAGAGACGCTAACATCTGGCTGGATACAGTGAACAAACATGGGATTACCTTGTGGAATTCTGTACCTACCTTATTAAACATGCTGCTTATAGTATCGGAAAGTTATGGTATACAGATTCCCACTCTTAGGCTGGCAATGCTTTCAGGAGATTGGATTGGCTTGGATATTCCGGAACGTCTTGCAAATGCTGCACCTAATTCACATCTTTTATCCATGGGTGGAGCTACTGAGGCGGCAATATGGTCAAACTATTTTGATGTGAAATTGCCGGTTCCGAAAGAGTGGCGTTCAATACCCTATGGAAAACCATTGCTAAATCAATATTACAGAGTTGTTGATGAAATGGGCAGAGATTGTCCAGACTGGGTGCCAGGTGAATTGTGGATTGGTGGTAAAGGTGTAGCGAAGGGGTATATTGGTGATCCTGATATCACGAAAAAAAGTTTTGTGGTCTGGAATGATAATAAATGGTACAGAACCGGAGATATGGGAAGATACTGGGCAGATGGAAATATAGAGTTTCTTGGCAGACAGGATTTTCAGGTGAAAGTCCGGGGACATCGTATTGAACTTGGGGAAATAGAGGCGGCACTTAGTAAATATCCAGGAATATCACAAAATGTAGTATCTGCTGTGGGGGACGATCATGGAAACAAGCATCTTGTGGGCTATTTAATTCCGGAACCTGGATTCCCTAAATCTCTGTATGAAGTAGTGGAAGAGGACATTACATTACTGGATAAAAGATGGGAAGACACAAAGGTGTATTGTAAATCTATAGCAGATGATTATGTAACCGGAAGCTCTGATCCTAAAGATTGTTATGTTCTGGATAAATGCTTTGATGAAGTGAGTCTTCTTTATATTTGCAGAATATTTGAACGGATGGGAATTTCATATGAACCCGGCGATATTTATTCTATTGACAGGCTGCTCACTGATGGAGGAATACACCCGTCTTTCAAGCAGTTAATCGTACAATGGCTGTCAACACTAATCGAAAAAGGACTGACACTAAAGGTATCAGAGGATATCTTTACCAACAAGCAGTCATTATCGAACCTGGTATATTCAGAAAATGACCTGCTTACAAAATTCAGTAGCTGTGGAGCGCAATTAACATCGCTGAAAACATTTTTAAATCCATTTTTGAAATATTGCAAGGAACTTCTGACCGGCCAGGTAGATGTTTCTCAACTGTTACTGAAAGAGGATTATTTATCACCCAACGATTTCCTTAGAACACTTCCGGGAGCTGAATATCGGGACGAAATGACAATGGCAATATTACAGCATATTGTTGAAAAGCAAGTTACCGGAAATAAGGTAAGAATACTGGAGATAGGAGCAAGAAACATTGCCTTTACGAAGGAAACAATTGAGGCTCTGGCAGGAAGTGATTACGAATATACATGTACGGACACTTCAGTTTTTTATTTGAATAATGCTAAAGAATTGCTGGAGAGATATGAGAACATAGTCTATCAGCGTTTTAATCCTGACGAGAAACCAGTAGACCAGGGGGTTAAAGTTCAGTATTATGATGTGATTATAGCGGCAAACTCACTGCACCGTTGTAAAGATTTGAACAGTTCATTAGAATATGTTAAATCACTTTTAAAAGCCGGTGGACTCCTCGTTGTTTTAGAAACAACAAAAAATACTATTATGCAGCAGGTTAGCACAAGCATTCTTGAAAAGGGATTTACGGGATTTGAGGATGATAGAAAAGGAACGGGTAGACCGCTGTTGTCTATTGAGCGATGGGAGGAAAAACTATCTGAAAGTGGTTTCTATGCAAGCACAGGAATTCCAAACGATGTCTTGCCCAAACAGATATACAATCAAGGACTGATAATTGCTATGGCTCCTGCGCGGGCGTATAGTTTCAATCCAGAACGGCTAAAGGTTTTTATGGAAGATATGGTGCCTTCTTACATGATTCCGACAACATTTATGGTGATGGATACCTTTCCATTATCAGCGAATGGAAAAATAAATAGAAAAGCGCTACCGTTGCCCAGTGTTGCCAAAACTGAAATAAAGTCAGAGCATTTTAGTGAACCAAAGACAGAACTTGAAAAAAGAGTAGCAAAGATTTGGTCGCAGGTATTGAAGGTGGATAAAGTCAGCACTAACGACAACTATTTTGAATTAGGTGGTGATTCACTGCTTGCAACACAATTGAATTCGAAGATAAATAAAGAACTTAAAATTGAATTTTCCTTAGAGAATATATTTGCAAAACCTGTTTTTTCCGAACAGGTATTAAGTATTGCAGCATTGATGGAAGATAAAGAAATGAAAAATCTTACATCAGAGCAATTACCGGCGATTCAGATTAAACCGGAACTCTGGAATGAACCGTTCCCGTTGACTGATGTACAACAGTCTTATTGGCTTGGCAGAAATGGTGGATTTGCGCTGGGAGATGTTTCAACACATTGTTATTTTGAGATGGATGGTTTTGATATTAACATAGATCGCGCCGAGGAAACGTGGCAGAAACTTATTGAACGTCACGGAATGATGCGTGCAGTGTTCTTAAAGGATGGACAAAACCAAAAGATATTGGAAGATGTGGAACCCTATAAAATTCACAGATATGATTTAACATCACTGTCAACTACATCGGTAGCAAATAGACTTGAAGAGACCAGAAAAGAAATGGAACATCAAATTTTTGATACTTCAATTTGGCCGTTATTTGATGTCCGCATTTCAATGCTGCCAGAAAGGAAGAATCGGATTCATATTAGTTTTGACAATATAATCTTTGACGGTTGGAGTATGTTCTATATCCTTCGGCAATGGAAATACCTATATGACCGTCCGCAGCTTGAACTGGTTCCTCTTGAATTGTCGTTCAGGGACTATGTTTTGACATACGAAAAAATAAGAGAAACTGATTTGTACAAAAAGGACGAAGAATACTGGAAGGCCCGTATACCTGAAATTTTTCCGGCTCCGGAATTGCCAGTAAAAAATACAGCGCAAGCATTACAGGAACAGAAATTTGAACGTCTGGAGGCTGTGTTAGATGAGGTGAAGTGGAATAAAATTAAGAATGTAGGGATTAAAAATGGACTGACAGCTTCAGGGCTTTTGCTGACAGCCTATGCAGAAGTGCTGACACGATGGAGCAAATCACCTAAATTCACCATTAACTTGACACGGTTTAACCGTCTGCCTATTCATAATCAGATTATGGATATGGTTGGGGATTTTACTTCATTGACATTATTGGCAGTGGATAATACTATCGGTGACAGCTTCTTGGATAGAAGTAGAAATCTTCAAAAGCAGTTATGGCAGGATTTAGCACACCCTTATTACAGTGGTGTCGAGTTAGAGCGTGAACTAAACAAAAATTATGATACTAGGCAAGGCGCTGTAATGCCCATTGTATTTACAAGCGGTCTTGGGATAAAAGAAAGTGGGAAAAAGGAGGAAGAACAGTATTTTGGTAATATGGTGTATGGACTTTCCCAGACTCCACAGGTTTGGGTTGACCATCAGGTTACGGAACAGGACGGCAAACTCGTATTGACCTGGGACGCAGTACGCGCAATCTTCCCTTGCAACATGTTGGACGAGATGTTTGGGGCGTATGTAGATCTTCTTACAAAACTATCGGAAACAGAGGATATATGGAAGAAGAAAACCAAAAACCTGATTGATATACCAAATTTAGAGAGTAGAAAATTGGCTAATAAGACCGATGATGCCATATCGACTGAAACTCTGACATCCCTGGTTGCAAAGTCAATTAAAAAGAACGGGGATTCTGTTGCTGTCATATCTAGGCAAAAAAAATTGACTTATTTTGAATTGGGACATTATACGAATGGCATTGCCCATATGTTAATAAATGAAAATGTCAAAAGAAACACTTTGGTTGCGGTCGTGATGGATAAAGGCTGGGAACAGATTGTTGCTGTTAATGCAATTTTACGGGCTGGTGCTGCTTATTTGCCAATTGATGCAGAAAATCCTGACGATAGAATACAATTTTTATTGAAAGATGCGGATGTACGTGTGGTGCTTACACAATCGTGGGTTGAAGAGAAAGTAACATGGCCATCTGAGGTGAAGCGTATTTGTATTGATGATTTGATGGTTGGAGAAATGAATACCACGGACGTTTCTATTATATCAAAGCCTGATGACCTCGCATATATTATCTACACATCAGGCAGTACGGGAAAACCAAAGGGGGTAATGATAGACCATCGAGGTGCTGTAAATACTATACTGGACGTGAACCAGAGATTTGATGTGAGTAAAGAGGATATATGTTTTGCACTCTCTAACTTAAACTTTGATTTGTCTGTATATGATATTTTTGGGTTGTTATCAGTCGGAGGAACGATTGTTATACCAGAGGCAGACCTGATAAAAGAACCTAAACATTGGCAGGAATTAGTGCAACGGTATCAGATAACAGTCTGGAACAGTGTGCCGGCATTTATGGAAATGTTCATGGAACATCTGACTAAGGAAGATATTAAACTTCCATTAAAATTAATCATTATGAGTGGTGATTGGATTCCACTTGATTTGCCTCAAACTATCCGACAGTATACGGAAAATGTCCGTATCATCAGTATGGGGGGTGCGACAGAAGCATCTATATGGTCTAACTTTTATGAGGTGGATTTGGTTAATTCCCAGTGGTCAAGTATTCCATATGGAAAGCCATTAACCAATCAGAAGTTTTATATATTAGATGAGTTTATGCAGGATTGTCCTGTTTGGGTTCCAGGAAGACTTTATATTGGGGGTATAGGTGTTGCATTAGGATATTGGAAAGACGAAAACCAGACACAGCAGCGGTTTGTAACACACCCCGAAACAAAGGAGCGTATCTATTATACCGGAGATCTTGGCAGATATTGGCCCGATGGCAATATTGAATTTTTAGGAAGAGAGGATAATCAGGTAAAGATTCGGGGCCATCGGATTGAACTGGGGGAGATTGAAAGTGTCCTCCAGGAACATGAGATGGTTAAAAATGCAGTGGTAATTGTAGAGAATAAAGGGGCTTCTTTAGGTGCAGCTGTGCTGTTGAATGATGATGTGAGTTCAGAGACAGAGATAGTGGAAAAAGAATTATTTGACTATCTTAAAAACAAACTGCCAGAATATCTTGTTCCTGGAAAATTGATAGTTATGAATCAGTTTCCGTTAAGCGTGAATGGGAAGGTGGATAGAAAGGAATTAGGTGTTCTTTTAAGCGGCAGGCATGAGAACTTTGTTGGTACAGTAAAAGAACCGCCGAAAGATGACCTGGAAAGAAATATTGCATCTATTTGGAAGGAAATACTGGGGATTGATGATATCGCAAGAAATGATGACTTCTTTATGTGCGGCGGTGATAGTTTGAAAGCGGTCCGGGTAGTAAATACATTAAAAGATAAGAAAATTGCCGGCGAGAATTTGGCAATTCAGACGTTGTTTGCAGCTCCGACAGTGGCTTTGTTGGCTGATGAGATTAAGTCAGAAAAAGAAACAGAGCCTTGTGAGGACTTTGAGGAAGGAGAATTATGATGCTGGAAAATTTTATAAGGGATTACGAAAAGAAAGGGGTTCGATTTTGGGTAGAAAACGAGCAATTAAAATTCCGTGCACCAGCGGGTGTATTAAGTATAGAGGATAAGGAGCAACTGAAAGAAAAAAAAGAAGCGCTTCTTTCCTACTATAAAGAGATTGAGGAGTCTGCGATTATCGCAGACCCCTACAATCAATATGAGCCGTTTCTGCTGACAGGAATTCAATCCGCGTATTTACTTGGAAGAAATAATAACTTTGAATATGGGGGCGTTGGGTGCCATGCCTATTTTGAATTAACAATGCCGGTAATGGACGAAAAGCGACTGGAGACAGCATGGCATTCTGTTATTAAAAGACATAATATGCTGCGTGCTGTTGTTCTTCCTGATGGTACGCAAAAGGTGCTGCAGAAAGTTCAATTACCGAGTCTGGTCTTCTGTGATATGCGGGGAAAGAATCAGATATCTGTTCATGCAAAATTAGAAGAAATCAGAGGGGAACTGTCTAATAAGCAGTATGTAACAGATAAATGGCCTTTATATGACTTGTATCTGACTACTACGGATCACGAAAGTATACTCCACTTTTCTATAGATATGTTGATTTCGGATTTTGTAAGTACCAGCACGATTCTACGTGACTTGGATAGTTTTTACTATGAAAAGGGGGCCAATTTGGAACCGTTAGAAGTGACTTTCCGGGATATTCTGCTTAACCAGGAAAGAATCCAAAAAAGGGCAAACTTTGTTGATAAATGGAATAGGGATAAGAACTACTGGCTGGAAAGAGTAGAAGATATGCCAGAAGCGCCGGAATTGCCCACAATGACGGAAAAATCTAATGAAACAGTAACTTTCAGACAGTGGAGACATTTAATAGATAAAAAGAACTGGGAGCAGTTATGTAATCAGGTTAAGAATCAGAAAATCACACCCTCTGGTGCTTTATTGGCAGCATATGCAGAGGTAATCGGAAGATGGTCAAAGCAACCCTCATTTTGCATTGATATTACGATTTTGAATAGACCTAATATACATGACCAGATTAATCAGATTGTAGGGGACTTTACAGAAGTAGATATTTTAGAGGTATCACCTGCATATCCCAGCACTTTTTCAGAACGTGCTAAAAAAATACAGAATCGGCTATGGGAGGATTTGGGACATAATACCTTTACGGGGATGGAAGTATTAAGGGAGATTAACCGAAAGAATAATAAGAAGGCAATTTATCCTGTGGTGTTTACAAGTACAGTAGGAGCTTACGACAGCAGAGATATCAGCGGAGAATTTATGCGGGATTCAAAATTGACTTTCAAAATAAGCCAAACGCCGCAGGTATGGATAGACTGTCAGGTATCAGAACAATCAGACGGAGTGTTGATAAACTGGGATGTTCGAGACAATGTTTTCCCGGACGGAATGATTGAGGACGCATTCAGGACGTTCAAATATCTGATTGAAAAGATGACATTGGGCAATGAGGTCTGGGAATCTGTACATCCACTTACACTGCCAAAACACGTTCTGGAAATGCGAGAAAAAGTTAATGCTACAACTGCGGAGCTGCCTGTGGGATTACTTCAGGACGGATTCATCAAACATGTGCGCCAGACTCCTGATAATATTGCATTGATATGCAGAGAGGGACAATTTACATATGGTGACCTGGGTCAATATGTAGCGGCCATACAGAAATATTTGATTGAATCTGGATGTAATGCGGGTAATTATATTGTTATTGCTTTAGAAAAGGGAATATGGCAGGTTGCATCTGTACTGGCAACATTAATTACTGGGGCAACATATTTGCCTGTTGATGTATCGCAACCATTATCCCGCCTAAATAAAATAGTTAATAGTTCTAGTGCTGATTTTGTGATTACTGACGATTCCCATAGAAATGAAGAATGGGCAGCAGGTCCTAAAATTATTGTGACGGAGGATATGCAGAGTGGGATGAATGAGGATAATCAACTGCAGGATATCAGAATATCTTCGGACAAACCTGCTTATGTAATACATACTTCTGGAACCACGGGAATGCCAAAAGGTGTTGTAATAAGCCACAAGGCAGCATTAAACACAATTGAAGATATAAACAATAAGTTTAATGTAACGTATAAAGATAAAGTATTGGGATTGGCAAATTTAGCTTTTGATTTATCTGTTTATGATTTGTTTGGAACATTTCATGCAGGGGCGTGTTTGGTTCTCCCTGATCCGGCGAGGCGAAAGGACCCGTATTATTGGTGTGAACTGGTTACAGAAGAACACATAACAGTGTGGAATTCTGTTCCTGCACAGATGCAGATGCTTGTTACTTGTTTGAAAAGCAGAGGATCATCCGAAGATGTCGCTTTACGTTTGATCATGCTATCTGGAGACTGGATTCCTGTAACATTGCCAGGAGACATAAAAGATAGTTGTCCGTCTGCTGAGGTAGTCAGTTTAGGCGGTGCAACTGAGGCGGCCATTTGGTCCATATACCATAGAATACAGAATGTTCCCGAAAATGCTGTAAGTATTCCTTATGGTAAACCGCTGGTAAACCAGCAGTTTTATATTCTCGATGGACAACTTCAACAATGCCCTGATTGGGTGGCTGGTGCCATTTATATCGCTGGAGATGGATTGGCATTAGAATATTTGAATAATGAAGAAGAAACAAAGGCACGTTTTATATATCACCCTGATATGAAGATTCGTTTATATCATACAGGGGACGTTGGGAAATACTGGCCCGATGGTACAATTGAATTTTTGGGAAGAGAAGATACCCAGGTTAAAATACGTGGTCACAGAATAGAACTGAGTGAGATTGAAAGCGTAATCCAGAATCATAAATCTGTGGAAATGGCAGTGGTTTTAGTTACTGGAGACGTACCAGCGGATTACCGCATAGTTGCGTTTGTACAAGGAGCGATTACTGAGGAAGCTGTCAGAGCATATATTAAAGAGCAGTTACCAGAGTATATGATTCCCAGTTGGATAGAAATCTTAGAAGAAATTCCATTGTCAGTGAATGGAAAAGTAGATCGCAAGCAGTTGCAGCAGCAGGCAGTTATTTTACATAATTCAAATCATGAAAGTGGTATGCCGCCTAAAGATGGATTGGAAAAAGCTATTGCGGAGATTTGGAAAGATCTTCTTCATGTATCATCTGTGAGCAGAGATGATGATTTTTACGATGTAGGAGGAGATTCGCTGCTAGTAGCACAGGCCGTTGGCAAAATTAAAGAACAAATAGCCGAAGCGCATACTTGGGAATGGGACAGACTGATGATTGCTATGCTTCAAAGTCCTACAGTTTCGGGACTGGCAGCGCAGTTAGTTGGCGATAGTGATGAGAGCGGTGCTAAGAGTGATGGTAGTGAGACTCCATTAAAAATATTAGCGGAATTACCAGATGCAAACAGCACTCTAAAAGTATTCTTCCCTGGTGGAATAGGTACTTTAAAACAATTTGGTACACTATTTCAGAAGCTAATGAATGACGAAACAAGAACTTTTGGGATTGCGGCATTTGATTATAGTGCAGATGTTCAATATCTGGACTCTGATGCAAAAAAACATATTGTAACGATTGGACAGAGATATGCAAAAATTTTAGCAGACAGTGGATATCGCAGAATACAGCCGATTGGCTATTGCATGGGTGGTCTTGTGGCGATTGAAGCAGCGAGAACACTGATTGAGTATGGAATTGAGGTAGAACCAGTTACAACTATTGATACAATACCAATTGTTTTGGAAATGGAGGGAGACCTGCTTATGGAGAGGAGCTACGGCCTCATGGTTGGTGCTGATGTGGTAGCAGCAGGTCACGTTAAAGAAGACAGTATGCTGACAACTGCCTTGGAATTACTTAAAGAAAAAGAAAATGGACTAATCTCTGAAGAAATGATTTTCTCTCTTGATGGAGATCTGAAAGCACTGTCTGACTGTTATAGTAAGCAGAAATTGATTACACAGGAGGAGCGATTGAGAAGGTTAAAAGAAGCAGTTCCCCCTAATAGTGGACAATTACAAAAAAATGAATATGACAAATTTGAAGAACTATTTGCATTATACCGCCGCAATTATCGCTGTGCGATTGGTTATACACCAGAACCGTTTGCCGGAGATATTCGAGCGTTAAGCTGCATGGACGAACATTCTCCTTTTGTACCTGTAATGAAGCCAGGTACAGAGGAATTTATGAATGAATGTGCATTGGGTGAATTGGAGGTTATACCAATCGAAGGAAATCATTTGACATGTATTCAGTCCCCATTAGCCGAAAAACTGGCTGAAATACTCTGATTTTGTGAAAGGAGAACTTAATGGAAGATACAATAAAGCCTTTAAATGTACTTGTATGCGGAACAAACTTTGGGCGGGTGTACATTAAAGGGATTCAGAAAAATAAGAAATTTAGAATTGCAGGGATTTTGTCCCATGGGAGCAATCAATCCAGACGTATTGCAGAAGAATGCAATGTTCCTCTTTATACGGACATGGACAAAGTGTCAAAAAAAGAATTTGATTTGGCCTGTGTTGTGGTTAGATCCACTGTTGTAGGTGGAAAAGGTTCTGTTATTACTAATGAATTATTGAGCAAGGGAATTGATGTAATTCAGGAGCATCCGGTTCATTATAACGATCTGGTGCAGGCCATAAAGCTTGCTAGGAAAAATGATTGCATATATCAGGTAAACAGTTTTTACCCTTTTATTGAAAGTGTACGCAGTTTTATTAAACTATCAAATCAGGTTCTTACAATAGGCCAGCCGCTTTATATTGACGCAACCTGCAGTCTGCAGGTGCTCTTTCCGATGGTCGATATTCTGGGGAGAGCAGTGGGCGGATTCAGCCCTTGGAGGTTACGCAATGTGGAATCCGCAGAAAGTGGCCTGCCGTTTAGTATCCTGATGGGAAAAATAAAGGATATACCAATAATATTAAAAATTCAAAATCAAATTGATCCTGCAGACCCGGATAATAATGGTTTTCTATTACATCGGGTAAGTATTGGAACTACAGAAGGAACGTTGAGTTTGACAGATTCCAATGGGCAGGTACAGTGGAATCCGCAGATGTATGTTCCGCATAATTCCGATGGGGTACTGGATATGTACGGAAATAATCGGTATTTGGACCTTTATGTAAGTGAGGAAGTTCCTGATATACATACAGGACAATACCGGGACGTTTATGAGAATATCTGGCCTTCTGGTATCAGCACGATGCTGGATAATTTCATAGAAATTAAAAATGATAAAATGCAAAGGGAACTGCAGACACAGCGTTTGCTTACGGCAAGTAAAATTTGGCGTGAAATTGCGGAGGAAATAGGGAATCCACAATTTATTAAAACACCGGATAGAAAAGGGACCCCTTTAAGTGTAATAAACTGATAATGCCTGTATGGGGCTAAAGAATGCCTGAACAGGAGCGACATATCCCTGGAAATTATATATAATAGCAATTGGTTAGATATCGGCCAATTGCTATCATATTACCTTGTAGGGTAATATATATTTTTTAAAACTACATCACCCCACAGGGGAGGTGTGTAGAGAGGAGACCAGCTATGAAAAGTCAAGTATAAATTAGGCGAAAATTCATTTTTCTAATCGATGGTAAAGAAGGGTAACTCTAATAAAGCTCCCTAACGGTGCTTTTTCAAAATCTATCGATATTGGTATGCAGACCTCTTATTCGAGGTTAAATTCCACTTCGTCAGTGAGCATCTTCCATATGACCCTGACAAGTTTGCCGGCACAGTGCCCAAGGGCATTATAGTGAGTCCGGCCTTCGGCTCTCTTGGCATCGTAGTAAGCTTTGAAAGTCGCATTGTTCATTACAACATTATGTGCTGCATTTACGAGAGCGTAACGAAGAACACGCGAGCCTCGTTTGGACATCCGGGTCTTCTTGGCCTGGAAGTTACCAGACTGATAAACAGACGGATCCAATCCGGCAAATGCAAGCAATTTGCCCGGTGTAGAGAAGAGATGGATATCGCCAATCTCACCAAGTATCATTCCGCCATTGGTAGTCCCAATGCCCGGGATGGTCATGATCACAGAGTGAAGGCAGGTGACAAGGTTTGCCATTTCAAGCTCTGTATGGAATAACTGGCTATCCAATAACTCAATCTGTTCAATGGTCTGAGTTATTTGAATAGATAAGGCACTGTCATTGATACCGACCGACTTTTGTGCGAGAACTCTTAAATCTCTGGCTGTATCCTTTTTGAAATGGCCGTGGGAAGCACATTCAAGGATATGAGCAAGATGAGTCATATGCATGGAAGCAATCGCATTCGGTGTGGGAGCCTCCTTAAGGAGAGCGTAAACAGAGTTTTGATGCACACCGGACTTAAAGAAATACTGGAGCTCCGGGAATACCTGATCCATGTAAGAAGTCAGCTGTATTTTTAGACGGGTACGCTGTTTTACAGTCTTCTGCCGGAATCTGCCGAGTTCCTTGAGTTCGATATAATCCAGATCCTTTAAGGTCAGAAACCTTAAAGTATCCTGCATTACCATAGATGGTGGAAACGGGGGATTATTAACCATCATCCAATCGGAACAGACAAAGAAAGAATATTTTATGAAACTATTAAGAGATATAAAGAAATGAGAGGATGGAACTAATGAATAATTGCAAATGTGGAGGAACTCTTTGCATTAATGTAGGCGATAGTATTCTGAGTGGTACATTTAGGTGGTATGCCTCCTACCATTGCAATAGTTGTAAGATAAACACAGAAATGGATGGTAACGGAATTGATAGTATTCCTGATGATATTAAAGAGCTAATTATAAAAAGAGAGGGGAGATGGGGACTAGCAAGTTCTTCGAATAACGTTAAAATAAAATATTTATTAAAAAAATTATTGAAAAATTATGATAGTTCAATACTGCCTAAAGACATATATTATTGTGGGACACAAAATCAAGTAAAATGGTTAAAAAACAAATTAATAGAAAAAGGAATAAATGAAGATGGTCTAATGATAAAAAAATTAAACGATAAAAAAGAAAATTTACAGTAGTTATTATCTGCCCGGCTTTGCCAGGCAATGTCTTCCGTCTGGGTGGCATCAAGCCACCCAGACTTTAACCTGCACACTTTTCGACCCTAACAATTTCGCTTGATTTGGAGGAAAATCTCCATGTTTCACATCGGGCTAGAAAGCCAACATACTTGCTCCATGGTACATCTTTCCGAGGTGGGCCTTAAAACTGGCACATAGACGGTCACGGTGCGTTACAGGGGTAAGAGAATGACGGGGAGAGATAGCGTGTCGATGCTCGGACGGTAATCTGCTCTGTTTTCAGGAAATAAACGGAGATTCGCTGACCGCACCCGGTTGAATCAAAGGTTTTCTTTGTCAAAAGCCAGGAAATGCCTTAAAACCGTGGGTTTCAGCTATATCTGCGCTGTCTGCCGGCATAAGATTTTCTGGAATCCCAAAGAAAGTTATTCAAAAAACAAGGGCATCCAGCATAACTAATTCCGGCTTTTCCACCCAGCGAATTTCTTGTTTTCAGCGATGCTTTAGAGATGCCGGGGGCAGAATTCTGAAAACCACAAAAGCCGGGTGCCGGGAAGCCACCCATACATCCGAATTTCAGCTTTTGAAATTCGGATGTGGGTAAGGTTTCAGTAAGAAAAAAGCAAGGGAATTGAAATTGACACTCCGGATAATTCCATGGTACAATGGCGCACACCCGGGGGTTTAAGGGGGTGGAAACACACCGTTTTCCAGACTCTGGAAGAGAAACAGATTCTGCAAAAAGAAAAGCAGAGAAAAGAACACTGCCCGTTCTCCTATATTCATGGAGCGTGGCAGTGTTCTTTTTCTTCTGTTACAGGCTGTTAATAAACTTCATGACTCGGATGTCATCCTGGAATCCGCCAGTGTACAAAGCCGGCTCCACATCGGCCATGCGGTCTGTCATGGAATCCAGATACTGTTCCATGAGAGCGTGTTCCTGCTCTGACAGCCGTTTTAAGATGCCTTCCGACTGGTTCATCAACAGACGAGTGTTTTCCTATTCTGCCAGAGTCCGGACCGATTTCATTTCCTGCACAAGAATCTGAATCCGCTCTGTAACCATCATGTTCAGAAATTCTTTTTCATTCATGGCTTAATCACCTCCTTTGCCAC
>OJJZ01000272.1_pt1 | contig 14126 bp, 10 predicted proteins | sample 1596481 | NCBI WGS metagenome assembly OJJZ01 (sample SAMEA4350110, study PRJEB24818) | metagenome | biome: human; feature: gut; material: faeces | place: Denmark | collected 2013-09 | reverse complement strand
AAACAGACAGTTTCAGAGCGGCGTTATCCTTATTCCCGCTGGTTTCCACAAGTTTCTTAATAATCTCGTATTTTTCCTGTTCCTTCATCCGAAGTTTAATCTCCTTAATTGTCCTGAACCTCCTGCGCTATAAGCTGTGAGGTTATTATAATACAATTTGAGGACATTTTCATTTGTGGTTACTTAGGACATTATCATATTTGGTTTATAGTGCTCACAAAGCTTAATTATAAATTCTTGACATTTCCGCCCTCAGATGGTATCATCCATTGGTGTCAGCGGGTATGGCGGAATTGGCAGACGCGCCAGATTTAGGTTCTGGTGGGAGACCGTGCAGGTTCAAGTCCTGTTACCCGCAGTATTAAAAGATGTTAAAAAGCACCGGGATTCCTTATATTTACTGGGATTCCCGGTGCTTTCTATTTTTCTCCCCGTCTTTTCAAACAGTTTTTCCCGGTCCATTCCTCTGTCAGCAAAAGTTCCCTGCATATTTTCTTCCAATGATACAGAAACTACTGCAGACAGGAGGTATGATCATGGCAAAAGCAGGAATGAGAAGGCCCAATCCTTATGATGCGGATAATCACGGAACCGAAAATCATCATAAAATGAATCGTCCTGAGAATAAGCAGGCCCAGGTACCCGAAATTCAGGGCGCTGCTAAAAACGGCAATGCAAAAGCCGGCCCTATCCATGCACCTAACTGGGCCAGAGATGATTATAAGACTGGAGATCATGAATAACTGAGGTTACAGGATCACGGCAGGGAGGCGGGGAAATGAAATCCCCCCTGCCTGCCTTACTCCAATGAATCTTACTGCTACTCCTCCATATCCCCGCTGCAAATCCTTCTATATTTAAGCGGAGTCTTATCCGTCAATTTCTTAAACACCCGTTCAAAATACGTCACACTCTCAAATCCCAACAGCTCCGAAATCTCCGTCACCGAATACTCACTGCCCGCCAGCAGCTCCTTGGCTTTCCTGATTCGGGTAATATTCCGGTACTCATTGACGGAGAAACCAGTCACCTCCCGAAAAATCCGGCTCAAATACGACTTGCTGATGAAGAACCGTTCCGCCAGGTCCTCCAGCGATTCATCCGTGTCATAATGGTGGAGCAGATAGTCGGCCACCTCATGGACCTTCTGGTGTCTGGCTGTCTGCACTGTGGAAATCTCCCCGCCCTGCTTATAAAATACCCGGTTCCTGCGGCAGCGGTAAATAAGCAGAAGAATCTCCGCCAGCTTCAGCTTTACCATCCCATCGTATTTCCCCTGTTTTTCCCTTAACTCATCCCGAATCTCAAACAGCAGGAGCTTCACCTGCTCCCACACCTTTTCCGGAAGCTCGGTTACGCCATAGTTCTCCTCAAACATCCTGGTTAATGGAACCAGACCCGCCTGCTCCAGCAATGGGCTGAAGCCTTCCTGGCTGATCTGCAGAAGGATCCTGTCGTGATACGATTTCCCAGCCAGACTGGTCTTATGAATCTGCTGACGGTTGACCAGAACCACCATTCCCTTTTTTACATGGTAGGTCTCCCGGTCAATAAAGTAGTACCTCTCTCCCTCCAGCAGAAAATACAGTTCAAAGCTGTCATGAAAATGTTTGGTCTGCATCGTAAATTCGTAGTCGCGGATCACCTCATCAATGGTGAGCCCCGCCATTTTCTCTGAAAATACCGTTTGTTCCATCCTCTGCCTCACGCTTTCTGCATTTTAAAAATCAGTAGCCAAAAGTACGAAAATACCAGAAAAAGCATCGATTCTATAAGCTTTATAATACTATACTGCTGTATAATTAGCAATAGAAAGAAATGAGACACGAAAGCAGGAAATGCATAGAAGGAGGATTTTACCATGAAATACGAAAACAACAAAGTCCGTGATTTGAACATCGCTTATATCGGCGGCGGCTCCAGAGGCTGGGCCTGGACCTTCATGACCGACTTATCCATGGACGATTCCTTAAGCGGAACCATCCGTCTTTACGACATCGATGAGGCTGCGGCCAAAAATAATGAAATCATCGGAAATAAGCTGACTGCCAGAGAGGATACCACTGGAAAATGGGATTACGTTACCTGCAGCACCATCGGAGAAGCGCTGACCGGCTGTGACTTCGTCGTAATCTCCATACTGCCCGGCACATTTGATGAAATGGCAAGTGACGTTCATCTGCCGGAACGCCTCGGAATCTACCAGTCTGTCGGCGACACCGCAGGCCCTGGCGGAATGATCCGCGCCCTGCGCACCATTCCCATGTTTGTAGAAATCGCGGAGGCCATCAAAGAGTACGCTCCGGAAGCATGGGTCATCAACTACACCAACCCCATGACCTTATGTGTGAAGACTCTGTACCATGTGTTCCCGCAGATCAAGGCATTTGGATGCTGCCATGAAGTATTTGGCACGCAGAAGGTATTAAAGGGCATCTGCGAGGAAACCCTTGGCCTGACCGGGATTGACCGCCGTGACATCAACATCAACGTACTGGGAATCAACCATTTTACATGGCTCGACAAGGCTTCCTATAAAGGAATCGATCTGTTCCCTGTTTACCGTGATTACATCGACAGCCACTACGAAGAAGGCTACAATGAGCCAGACAAAAACTGGGCCAACAGCACCTTTGACTGCGCCCACCGTGTTAAATTTGATTTATTCCGCCGCTATGGCCTCATCGCCGCCGCAGGCGACCGTCATCTGGCAGAGTTCATGCCGGGCGGTGAGTATTTAAAAGATCCCGAGACCGTATCTTCCTGGAAATTCGGCCTGACCACAGTAGACTGGAGAAAGGCTGATTTGCAGAAGCGCCTCGACCGCAGCCACCGCCTCGTATCCGGTGAGGAAGAGATCAAGCTTGAACCGTCAGGAGAGGAAGGAATCCTGTTAATCAAGTCCTTATGCGGCCTGGAACGCTCCATCAGCAACGTCAACATCCCGAATACCGCCCTTCAGATTGCCAATCTCCCGGCAGACGCCGTGGTAGAAACCAACGCCGTATTCAGCTTAGACAGCATCCAGCCCATCGTCGCCGGCACCATACCGGAGCAGGTAAAGACCTTAATCGCTCCTCATGTAGAAAATCATGAAAGAATCTTAAAAGCTGCACTTACATACGACCGCGCCCTCGTCTGCGAAGCCTTCCTGGCCGACCCGCTTGTCAAAGGACGCGCATCAGAGGAAGAAGTAAAAACTCTGGTAAACGACATGATTTCCAACACTCTAAACTACCTGCCAGACGGCTGGAAAGAAAACTAAAACCAAACACTTTTTTATAAAAAGGGTACCCCGCCTTGTCACCTTCAGGCCGGAGCACCCTTTTTCCATCCACCATTTATTCCAGGCTAATCTAATCTAAGCTAAGCTAATCTAATCTAATCTAATTCCCCCCCACATGCCAAAAACCTACGTTTTACCTCCTTACAAAGCCAGTACCCAGCCTCAGAGTTTGTGGAGAGTGGGAGGGAGGCAGGGACGAAGGGGGGCCTTTTCCGAGGTTCGCAGGAACTTAAGTGGAAAGGAGGGAAAAAGGGGAGGTGAAATCTGGCCTCCAAGCCAGATTTCAAGTGGACACGGAGGCGAAGTCCTTCAGGAGTTCGGCGGAGTTTCCGCGATCCTCCCCTTTTTCCCGCCTTTCCGCTTTAGTTCCTGCCACCGAGGAAACAAGCCCCCCTTCGTCCCTGCCTCCCTCCCGCTCTCCACAAGCTCTGAGGCGTACTCACTCCCCTTCCCTTGGCAACGTCCCACTATAACACCCGCTCTTCATCCACAGCGGAAGCAGCTTCGCCAGCACGCTGAACAGAAGCCGCCCCTCATCGCTGGAGAGGTCCGCATCCCACAAATCCTCAATCAACTTAATCCGGTAGCGGACAGTATTAACGTGTGTATACAATTTATCCGCCGTCTTCTGGTAATTGAACTTACATTTGACAAAGACCCTTACAGTCATCGCCAGGACATCCCGTTTTTCCTCATCCATCTGATTCAGAAGCTCGTCCATTTCCCCCAGCATCTGGTTAATGGGCCATGAATTCTCCGGGTAGTTGAGCAGCCGGTAGATACCTAAATCATGGTAATAGCAGATCCGCTCGCCGTACTCCAGAAGTCCGGCGATATGGGCCGCGCTTTCCGCCTCAAAGAACGCGGTAACCGCCTGGGAAATGGTGTAATACCGGCTCACTCCCGCCCTGCACCGTTTGCCGGCGCCGTCTAAAATATCCAGCAGACGGCGGCCAAAATGGTCCACATCTTCCGTCGATACAAACAGCCGCAGACTCCCTTCCGCCGAAAAGCTGTAACAGAGCTGCTGCGGAAAATAATGATGGATCAAATAGGACAAATACTCCTTTTTTCCATCCGCCGCACCGTCTGTCTCCTGCTCCCGAAGCACCAGCGCATATCCGGATTCCGGAAACAGGTTTGTCACTGAGGAATCCGGCATCTGTCCGCCGCAGATCATTTCCATCGCAGCCTCAATCCGGCGGGAACGCCGTTTGTAATCGTCGATACCGGTACAGAGAATGGAGGCGTAGTTTAAAAGTATGTAATCCGATGGCTCGAATCTGCCCTCTTCTCCAATCAGGCAGAGCACACCAAATGGCAGGCGGTTTTTAAACAGCTCCGCCTGCAGCAGCATTTTCTCCGAATACGATGAGGAATAAAGGCTTACATGGGATAACGGGGACTTCTGCGGCTCCTTCCGCCAGTAGGCCGGATAGAAAACAGCCTCATTCAGCACGGGAACCGGCGGTTTCACAAAGGTATCCTGCCCCACGATCAGTGCGGCCTGGCAGCCGGTCCAGTAACTCAGGCCGTCTAAGAGAGAATCCGTTCCGCTGATGTAAAACCGGTGCTGAAGGTCCTCCAATACCCTGTCATAAGCTCTTACAGTTCCATCCGTTCTGGACGCAATCAGATGAGAATACTCATTTATCAGCGATACAAAACGGTCCGCTGCTACAGTACCGAAGACCAGTTCTCGCTCGCGGCATGCCTTCGCCAGCGCATCAATCCGCTCCTCTTCCTCCCCGGATAAATCCGCGAGAAATCCGGCCGCCCCACGGCCTTTTCGCTCATCCAGCCACAAGGCCAGCTGCTCTCCCCCACCGGGAATCATGCCGGCGCATACCAGAAGCAGACTCTGCGGCTCCCACACTGCCGGCCCGGACCTGCAAATAAAAGCCAGGCCGCTAACCTCTTTCTCATAAAACGGTGTCCGAAAGCGGCACTCTGAAAAAGTCCCGCATCCGGCCAGATACTCCAATTTTAATTTCATTTCCGGCGAAGCTCCTTTCCCTACAAAAACATGGCTCACTTTTTGTAGATTACCTGTCTTACACCTGTGTTATAGTTATTTTAGGCATAATGATATATTTTTGTCAATAACGTTTCACTTTTTTAGTCAATTGCCGAAAATGATTATCAGACACGTCCCAGAGGCAGCAAGACGGAGATTCGATGATCCGTTTGATAAATACCATTGTAAGGAGGTTACAAAAATTATGGGCGAAAACAAAAAATTGGTCACAATCACCGTAAACGGTGATGTGTACCAGCTGGGTGTGGGGAATGCAGTGGGTGAGATTGCTCCTGCGGACACACTGGCAGAAACGCTGCGTGAGCGCCTTCTGCTGACAGGAACCAAGATTTCCTGCGATGACGGCGCCTGTGGCTGCTGTACCGTCATCATGAACGGGAAGGCCATACCGTCCTGTACGGTGCTGACCATCGAGTGTGACGGCGCCGACATACGTACCATCGAGGGACTCCAGGACCCGAATACAGGCGAACTGGATAAGGTACAGCAGGCATTTGTCGACCACTCCGCATTTCAGTGCGGATACTGCACACCGGGAATCATCATGACGACCGAGGCACTGCTGGCGGAAAATCCGCATCCGGATGAGGAAGAAATCAAGGAAGCTCTGGCCGGAAATTACTGCAGATGCATCAGCCATTACCAGGTGCTGGAGGCCGTGAAGCAGGCCGCCAAAGAAGGGAGTGAATGATATGGGTAAGGAATTCAGATATGTGGGTAAGCCGACTCCCCGAATAGACGGCAAGGCCATTGTAACAGGGTCCGCCGAGTACGCAAACGATATACATATGCATGGAATGCTGTACGGCCGTATTAAAATGAGTCCCCATCCTCACGCGATGATTAAAAAAATAGATGTGAGCAGGGCCATGGAACTCCCCGGAGTCAGAACAATCATGACCTATGAAAATGCATTTGACTGGATTACCGGAATGCCTGCACAGAAGCGGCTTCTGGACCGCCATGTACGTTTTGTCGGTGACCCGGTAGCGCTGATTGCGGCCACGTCAAACCGCATTGCCGAGGAGGCGGCCGATTTAATCGAGGTGGAATATGAGGTTCTCCCGGCTGTCCACGATTTGGACGAAGCCATTGCCGACGGAGCCCCGCAGTTATACGAGCAGTTTCCTAACAATATCATTGAGCGCGGCTGCCCGCCCTTCGGCCCCAAGGCCCTGCAGGAGCTGGTCATCGGTGATATCGAAAAAGGCTTTGAGGAATGTGCTGTCGTCGTAGAGGGAACCTCCAGGTATGAGACGATCTCCAATCCGCTGCCCGCTGAGAGCCCGGGCCTCGTCGCCTGGTGGGATGGGCCGAACCAGTGCAACATGAAGGGAAGTTTCCAGAGCCCCAACATTCAGAAAATGATTATGCAGCTCGCCATGCCAAATGTCAACGTCCGTGTCATTTCCGCCAATGTAGGCGGAAGCTTCGGAAGCAAGAATACGGTTCCCATGGAAGGTCTCTACTGCGCCGCACTGGCGAAAGCAACGGGAAAACCGGTGAAGCTGATCATCTCCAAGGAAGCTCATTTAGCCACCTATATGCTCCGTTTAGGCAGCCGTCTGACCGCAAAGGTGGGACTCCTCCCCGACGGTACGGTTCACGCCTACGAGGGAACCTGGCTGGTCGGCTCAGGCGTTCACTCCGACTTTGGCCAGGGCCAGATCGCCAACGGCTTAGGGCGCGCCATGCTGCTGCTCAACAAATGCAAACACTGGAATTACCAGCCCCATCTGGTCGCCACCAACCGCTGCCGTTCCGGCGGTATCCGCGGATTCGGCGGGCAGGAATCCTATGCATCACTCGTTCCGGTCCTGTCCATGGCTATGGCAAAAATGAATTTAGATCCGGTTGAATTTTTCAAGAAAAATATGTGCGACATCAACGGCGGCTATTACTGGGTTGAGGGGCACTGGTGGGAAAACCATTTCTTAAGCTACAATGATGTCATGGATCACGCGGCAGAACACTTCGGCTGGAAAGATAAGTTCCAGGGCTGGCTGACACCGTATAAGACCGAAGGAAGCAAGCAGTACGGCGTAGGCTGCTGTGTCCACGGAAGCGCAGACTGCGGTATGCTTCACGGCGAGGCCTTCGTCAAACTGGACGGTTGGGGGACAGCCAATATCAACGTCTGTATTGCCGAATCCGGCATGGGACAGCGATCCTCCGTTGTAAAGATGGCTGCCGAAATTCTAAACCTGCCGTTGGATAAAGTAACGATCTCGACGCCTGACAGCCAGGATAACCCATGGGACTGGGGACTGGCCGGATCGAGAGGAACCCTTGTATACGGGCGCATGGTAGGCGACGCGGCCCGAAACGCCAGAACACAGCTGCTGGAGGGCGCAGCCGCTATTCTTCACTGCCCTGCCGAAATGCTGGATACGCGTGACGGAATCATTTTCATGAAAGACAACCCGGAAGTCGCGCTTCCATGGATTGCCGTGTTAGGGCCCATGAACACCATTACAGGCCATGGCGTCTTCGAAATGGATCACTCCAAGCCATGCTTCATGATCGCATTCGTCGAGGTGGAAGTGGATACCGATACCGGAGACGTAAGAATTGTGCGCATAGTAGAGGGAACCGACGTCGGTCAGGTTATTGATCCGTATTCCTTAAAGATGCAGTTGGAGGGCGGCCTGGGAAGCTGCGGAAGCGACAGCGCCATTAACGAGGAGATGATTCTGGACGAAAAGACCGGAAAATTCCTGACTAACAATCTGGTTGATTTTAAGTGGAGAGTCTTCCCGGATCTTCCGACCTTTGAAACCCATATTGAAGAGACCCCCAACGATTTAAGCGCATTTGGAGGAATCGGAGTCGGTGAGATATCCGGTGCTCCGTTACCGGGCGCTATCATGATGGCGGTTTCCAATGCAATCGGCATTCAGCTTATGGATTATCCTCTGACACCGGATCAGATCCTTAAGGCATTAGGAAAGGCGAGGTGAACACCAAATGAAAAATTTTAACCATACGGATGCAGAGAGCTTAAGCCAGGCCGCCGGCATTTTAAAGGAAGAACAGCAAAATGCCCGAATTATCGCAGGCGGAACGGATCTGCTCAGTGTCTTAAAGCATAAATTAGAACCGGATTACCCGGAAACAATTGTGAATATCAAATCTATTGAAGGACTGGACCACATCGTGGAGGACGAAAACGGTCTGAAGATTGGTGCGACCGCCAAACTCTGTGATATTGCGTCCTCACCTCTGATTCAGCAGGAATACGGTGCGCTGGCCGACGCCGCGAGAAGTGTGGCGACTCCCTTAATCCGCAACCTTGCCACCATCGGCGGCAATCTCTGTCAGGAAGTCCGTTGCTGGTACTACCGCTATCCCGATGAAATCGGCGGCAGAATCCAGTGCCTCCGCAAGGGGGGCGACACCTGCAACGCCATGACCGGAGAAAATAAGAACCACTCCATTTTCGGAGCCAGGAAGGTAAACTTAAGCGGCTGTTCTTCCAACTGTCCCGCCCATGTGGACATCCCGGAATACCTTGCAAAGCTGCGCGCCGGCGATATGGACGGCGCAGCATCGATCCTTCTGGAGGCTAACCCGATTCCGGCCGTCACCTCCCGTGTCTGTACCCATTTCTGCCAGATGAACTGCAAGCGGAAGGAGTACGATGACAATGTCAACATTGGAGGCATGGAGCGGTACGTGGGTGACTATATCCTGGAACACAGCGACCGGTTTATGGTACCCCCAAAGACCGACAGCGGCAAGCGCGTTGCCATCGTAGGCTCCGGCCCCGCCGGTTTGACTGCGGCATTCTATTTAAGGAGCCGCGGACACAGCGTCCGGGTGTACGATAAAATGGAGGAAGCCGGCGGACTTCTCCGCTATGCAATTCCGGAATACCGTCTGCCAAAGGAGATCGTCAGAAACTTAATCTCCGCTCTGGAACACATGGGAATCGAATTCCTGACAGGCGTTGAGATCGGAAAAGACATCCCGGTGAATGATCTGGTGGAACAGTATGACAGCGTCTTTCTAAACACGGGCGCCTGGAAACGGCCTCTGATCGGGCTCGATGGGGAAGAGCTCACCACCTTCGGCCTGGATTTCCTGATTGAAGTCAATAAATGGATGGAAAGCAAGATCGGCAAAGATATCATCGTTGTCGGCGGCGGAAACGTGGCGGTGGACGTAGCAATCACAGCCAAACGTCTGGGTGCTGCAAACGTGGTTATGGCGTGTCTGGAACCGGAAAATCAGATGCCGGCAAGTGAAGAGGAATTGAACCGCGCCAGAGAAGAAGGCATCACGATCCTCCCCTCCTGGGGGCCAAAGGAGATTCTCCGCGACAATGGGGAAATCGTAGGGCTCGTCTTAAAACGCTGTACCGCCGTCTTCAATGAGCTGGGCCATTTTGCCCCATCTTACGATGAAAATGAAACTACCACACTTCACGGCAGTTCCATCCTCATGGCGGTAGGCCAGAAAACCGACCTCTCCTTCCTGGGTGAGGCGCTGGAGCTGGAGGTCAGCCGCGGGCTGATATCCGTAGACCCTGCGACTATGAAAACCAGTGTAGATAAAGTCTTTGCAGTCGGCGACGTCACGACCGGACCGAAAACGGTGGTGGACGCCATTGCAGACGGCAAAAAAGCTTCTGTCGCAGTCCACTGCTTTATGACCGGCGAGACGGAAGGGGACGCGAGACACCCGCTAGGCGGGCTGATTACCTTTGACGCCTCCTGTACCGATCACTCAAAAGCCGCCAGGCTGCCGGAACGCCCGAAGGAGGAGCGTGGACTTCATCTGGAGGATTCCTATGGACTTACGTGGGAACAGGTGCAGGAAGAGGCAAAACGCTGCTTTAACTGCGGCTGTCTCGCCGTGAACCCCTCCGATGTGGCAACCGTCCTTACCGCAATGGATGCGGAGATCGTAACCAGCAAACGCAGAGAACCGATCGGGGAAATGATGAAGAAATCCCATTGCCGGCTGGTGGAAGAGGACGAAATTGTAACGGAAATCCGAATTCCGGCTTCCGCCAGGGACTACCGGATCGGCTATGATAAGTTCCGTGTCAGGGATTCCCATGATTTCGCCGTAGTCAGCGTCGCCTCCGCCTACAAGGTACAGGATGGCGTCGTAACAGATGCAAGAATTGTATTGGGCGCCGTCGCCCCGATTCCGCTGCGCGCCAAGGAGGCGGAAGCTTATATCACCGGAAAAGCAGTCACTGGGGAACTGGCAGCGGAAGCGGCTGAGATCGCCCTTCAGGGAGCGCTTCCGCTTTCCAAAAATGGCTATAAAGTACAGATTGCCAGGACTCTGGTACGGAACTCCTTGTTAAATGCCAGAACTCCACAGCGGAGTGAGGACAGTGGCGCTGACGCGCAGTTAATGACCTGATGTACTATTTAATGATATAGGAGGGAAGCTTATGGGCAGAATTGAAGCAATACTTTTAGCCGCGGGTTATTCTTCCAGGATGGGGCGTTTGAAACCTCTTCTGCCCATAGGAGGGACCACGGTGATCCGCAGGCAGGCCGAAGTACTTGACGGCCTGACCGACCGGACCATCGTGGTGACCGGTTACCGTGGAGATGAAGTGGAAGCACATTTATCCGGGAGCCGCGTAACAACGGTCAGAAATCAGGCCTTTGCGGAGGGTATGTTTACCTCGGTAAAGGCCGGGATTCTGGCTCTGGACCAGGAGGTTTCGGCATTTTTGATTCTGCCGGTAGACTACCCGCTGGTAACACGGTCGCTGATAGAAGATCTGATAGATGAATTCCACCGCTCGGACACTCCCGTCCTGTATCCCTCTTTTTCAATGCGGAAAGGCCATCCTCCTGTGATCTCGGCCGCCTGCATTCCGGATATACTGTCTTATCAGGGCGATGCGGGACTAAAAGGAGCACTGACACCATTTAACAGCAAAGCGGAGTATTTTTCAGCGGAGGATGAGACCTGCATCATAGATATGGACACGCCGGAGGACTATAAAAAGGTGCTGGCGCTGGAGGCAAGGCTGCATCAGAGGCTTTTCACTGCCGCCAGGTAACGTATACATCGACAAGCGGCCAGGAGATAATAGAAGCCGGTTTTATAATAATTTTTAATGAATTTTCACAACAATAATCGTGGTTTTTTACTCCTTTTCGTAGTATAATGTAGTTACTCTCACGGAAAGGAGGTAAGATCATGTTAAATACACAGAACCAGGAATTATTACAGGCGATCGGATGTATGGTTGGCGAAAAATTGGAGACTTGCTTTACTGAGTATGACGCGAGGTTGGATGCGAAACTGGATGCTCGTTTTGCTGAGTATGATGCGAGGTTGGACGTGAAGCTGGATGCCCGCTTTGCTGAATATGATGCGAAGTTAGACGCGAAGCTAGAGGCCCGCTTTGCTGAATATGATGCGAAACTGGACGCTCGCTTTGCTGAATATGATACGAAACTGGACGCCCGCTTTGCTGAATATGATGCGAAACTGGACGTTCGCTTTGCTGAATATGATGCGAAACTGGACGCTCGCTTTGCTGACTACGACGCTAAACTCGTTTCACAATTCGCCGACTACGACGCTAAGCTCGATTCACGTTTCGTAGAGTACGACGCAAAACTTGATTCACGTTTCGTAGAGTACGACGCAAAACTTGATTCACGTTTCGCCGACTACGACGCTAAGCTCGATTCACGTTTCGTAGAGTACGACGCAAAACTTGATTCACGTTTCGCCGACTACGACGCAAAACTCGACTTCCGCTTCGAATCAACCACCGCATACCTGCTGTCAGAAATAGACAGCCGTATTGCCAGGAGCGAAGCCATGCTTCTCGATGAAATTGAGCGCATCCACATGCAGGTATGGGAAAACTCCAAAAAGCTGAAGCAGCTCCAGAAGGACGTATCCTCGCTGAGATCGAAAGACAATGATTTCGGCATCATTTATTCCTATCTGAATAAGCTCGACTTCCGGGTCTGCAGACTGGAGTCTGCCCTATCGCCCCTATAACCCCTGAAATGAAAAACGCTCCGGCATATCGTTGCGGGAGCGTTTTTATAAACAAACCGGTATCTGGTAGTACGGACTACCAGACCTTCGTATTCTAACCTTCCATTTTTCTGTAATATCCCAAATCCACTTAAACACCTTTACACATTTCTTCCCACAAATTTCACTACAGGCACTTCTTCCGCAATCTCTTTTTCTTAATTCTCCACCCACTAATTATACTGCGGCTCCAGAAAGTTTAAAGTAAAATGCGCCTTCCCATGATCATCCAGTTCCATTATCATAAACGACGGTTTCCTTCCATCCTGTCTGGGATAAGACAGACTTCCGGGATTCAAGATAGTCACACCGCCCCGCACCTCATAGAAAGGTCTGTGGGTATGTCCGTACATGACGATATCCAGACGGCGGTCTCTCGCTTCCTGCTCTAAGCGCTCCACGCCCAAAGATACATTATAATAGTGACCGTGAGTCAGAAGGACGCGGTACTCTCCAATCTTTAATTCCTTCTCCCGGTCTAAATTGGAAAAAAAGTCGTTGTTTCCCAGCACCATTTCCAGGTCACAGTCTTCTCCAACCCAGCCGGCGATTTTCGTTTCGCTGCCTTCCGCATCGCCAAGATGAATAAGCATATCGAGCGGCGATGTCTTCTCAATCACTTTTTTCAGATTATCGTCTTTTCTGTGTGTATCGCTCACAATCAATATCTTCATCGCACGTCCCCCTTATAGATCTCTTCCAGCTTCCGCTTCATCGCCTCAAGCGCTTTCCCGCGGTGGCTGATCCGGTTTTTCTGCTCCATGGTAATCTCCGCGCTGGTCACTCCGAACTCCGGCAGGAAGAGGATCGGATCGTATCCAAAGCCGCCATTTCCCGCCGCTTTTTCTGCAATGATTCCCTCCATGGTCTCTTCCGTATGGACAACACTTCCATCCGGCAGCACGGCCGCAATATTGCACACAAACCGGGCGCTTCTGTCGTCACCGGCCGCCTCATTGACCCTGGAGATAATGGTCTGGTTCTTGATCTCATAGGAAGTATCCTCGCCCATATATCTGGCTGAATAGATACCCGGCTCTTCATTTAGACAGTCCACCACCAGGCCGGAATCATCCGCAAGGACAATTCCTCCGGTCTCAGCCCACACCGCTTTCGCCTTGATCTCCGCGTTCTCACCGAACGTTTTCCCATCCTCGACGATCTCCGGATCGGCCCCGGCCTCTTTCATGGATAAAATCTCCATTCCCAAATCGGCCAGAATCAGCCGGATCTCCTTCATCTTTCCCTCATTGCCAGTGGCAAATACGATCCTGCTATTACTCATCTGTATATTCTCCTTCATAAAACGGATTCACTTCCTGTCCGTGGTATAGGCCTTCAGGCAGAGGTTGCATTTCTGCTCCTCCTCGACCCTGGTAAAATTCACCCCATCGGGACTGATGTACCCCTCACCGTCACTGATGTCCACGACCGTCTTTCCATCCCCTGCATCGTATTCGATTGCGGCCGGATGGACGCTGTCCGGAGTCGTCAGCTTCACCAGCACGGCAAACCGCTCCCCCGGTTCAAGATCCAGCCCAGCCCCTGTATCTGCGTTCAGAGGGATGGTATAGAATCCGGCATAGTCGAGACTTCCTGACGCCGCCAGCTTCCGGTTTTTGAAACCTTCTCCGGCCTTTATGGACTCCTCGTCCCCGATATTTTTCACAACATAGACTTCATAGGAAGAATGTCTGTCTGTGGCATAGAATCCAGCCGCCTCCAGAGTCTCCTTCCCCTGCGCCTCATAGACATTGGAGAACCATACCG
>OJJZ01000259.1_pt1 | contig 14502 bp, 15 predicted proteins | sample 1596481 | NCBI WGS metagenome assembly OJJZ01 (sample SAMEA4350110, study PRJEB24818) | metagenome | biome: human; feature: gut; material: faeces | place: Denmark | collected 2013-09 | reverse complement strand
GTCATAGCACTTGCCATTTCGCTTATGATTGGTGATGGCTGTGCTGCGTTTCTTAGTATATGCCAAGGCAAGAAAGATACAGATAGTACAAGGAACGGAGCTGGGAATGCAGTAACTATTCTTATACTTATCAGCATTATCATTATGCTGGTTTTCATGTTTGCGCGTGAAGGAATTTTAAGTGTATTTGGGGCAACGGAAAACAATATCAATTATGCCAGAGACTACTTTAATATCATTGCTATCGGTATTCCGTTTTTTATGTTTTCTAATGGATTAAACTCCGTTATTCGGGCAGACGGAAGTCCAAAGTTTGCAATGATATCCACGTTAGTTGGCTGTATCATCAATGTTATTCTTGACCCAATCGCCATATTTGTACTCCATTGGGGAGTAAAAGGCGCTGCAATCGCAACAATCATAGGTCAAATTGTATCTGCAGGCTTGGCTGTGTATTACCTTTTTCATACAAAATCCTTTAAATTGACTGCCAAGAGTTTCAGAATAAAAGGGACTTTATTAAAACATATCTTGCCGCTTGGGATTAGTAGTTTACTGACGCAGCTATCTATTGTAATCATTATGGGAGTGATGAACAATGTGCTGGTAAAATACGGAGCAATGTCTAAGTATGGTGCAGATATACCGATGACGGTAGTTGGAATTGTAATGAAAGTGTTCCAGATTGTGATTGCCTTTACAATCGGAGTTGCGGCCGGTTCTCAGCCTATTGTTGGCTATAATTATGGAGCCGGTCAGCATGGACGGGTCAAAGAAATCTATAAGATAATGATGATTGTTGAAGCCTGCATTGGGTTCATTGCGACAGTTTGTTTTGAAATTTTTCCACAGCAGATTCTTGGTCTGTTTGGAAGCGAAAGTGATTTATATAATGAGTTTGGAGTCAAAGCATTTCGTATTTTCCTATGTACTATGATCCTATGTTGTGTGATAAAAGCGACAAGTGTATTTTTGCAGTCATTAGGAAAACCAGTCATGTCAATGGGATTATCATTACTGCGAGATTTTGTTTTAAGTGTTCCTCTTGTGATGCTATTGCCGCTTTCACTTGGCGTAGAGGGCCCGCTGTTTTCAGCACCAATTGCAGATATTGTAACATTCCTCATAATGCTGATTATGATGAAAAATGTCTTGAAGGAACTAAGCAAAACAATCAAAAAGAAAGGCATATAAGCAGATGGAAAAAATCATTATTACAATCGGAAGACAGTTTGGAGAGGTGGTCGTGAGCTTGGAAGAAAATTAGCAGAAAAAATAAAAATTCCTTATTAAGATAAAGAAATCATTGATGCTATTGCTGTGAAAAGTGGGCTGTCTAAAGAATATTTAACACAAAATGATGAAGTGGCAACAAATAGTTTTCTCTATTCGCTTGTTATGGGAACCAGAACGTTAAGCGGTCAGAAGACAGTAGAAGAAATTAAAATGGATGCTAAAAGAGAGGTAATGAAAGAACTTGCGGAAAAGGGAATCTGTATCATAATTGGCAGATTAGCAGATTACACATTAAGAGAGGAAAATATTTTTAGAATCTTTTTATCAGCAGAGAAAGAAGATCCAGTACAAAGGGTATGCAATAGAGATCACTTATCCGAAGCGGAAGCTCTGAAGAAAATCCATAAGATGGATAAGCTGAGAGCATCTTATTATAGTGAATATGCAGATACCGTATGGGGCAGAGCAGGAAATTATGATCTGTGCATTTATCTTTCTAAGATAAGAATTGAAAAAGCAATTGACATGATTATAATGAATGTTTCCAAGACGTTATCGTGATAATACATGCGGCAATATTGCCAAAGGCGACATGCGTATATTGTGGTAAAAGTGACGAAATACACAAAAATATTAAAATATTACTTACAAAAAGAAAATTTTTCAATTATAATACTATATATAAAATGATAAAAAAAGGACGGAAAAATAATGAGAAGAATAAAAGAAGCGTGTATCACACAAACTTTGCATTTCTTATCGAAGGAAGATACTGGGCATGATTATGCTGCAAAGCTTGTCAGTGAAGAAGTAAAGAAATATAAGGAAAAGCTTGATAAGAATAAAACGCAGTACAAGATTCTTTCAGAGAAAACACAGACGGATGGTTCAGTAATTATTGAGATTATGAAACAATATAATATTTCTCCAGTAGGACATTATTTGGATTAGTCACAATGTTTGAGGCTAAGGCGTGCATTTATCTCAAATGGATAATGCACGCTTTTCAATGGAAAAAGAGGTAAATAGTGATAGAAGCTAATAAATTGATAAACCAGACGGTAATTCATAAATCCTTTGGCAAAGGTATCATCTGCAGTGTGGATGAAAAATATTTGGTGTTGGATTTCCGAAAAAAGAGTAAACTAAGTAAGTTTGTATATCCATCATGCTTTGATGGTTTTTTGATTTTAGAGAATAGCAAATTGAAGTTGGAAGTAGAAAAAGCAGTTGAAGTATGGAGACAGGAAAGCGGTATTGTGCAGAAAGAGACATTAAAGCGTCAATATGAAAAAACCATGCAGGGCATTGAAGCCAGACGACTTGCAGCAGAGGAAAAGAGACTGAAGACATCTAGGAGAGCAATTGAATACAATTCTATTTCCAGTAATGCGAAACAGGAGAAGAAGAATTAATATAGGAGTTACATAGGATGTATAGCAAATGCCTCATTAAAACAGAAAGAAGGACAGAATATGGATGAAAATAAGAAAAGGGCGTTGGAGGCAGCTATATTTAAGATAGAAAAGGATTTTGGAAAAGGCGCGGTAATGCGTTTGGGAGATCCGAATGCACTTGGGAATGTGGAAGTAGTACCTACAGGAGCATTAAGTCTGGATATTGCATTAGGGCTTGGCGGCATACCGAAAGGCAGAGTAATAGAGGTATTTGGACCAGAATCTAGCGGTAAGACAACGGTATCTTTGCATATGGTAGCAGAAATACAGAAAAGAGGAGGCATAGCAGCCTTTATTGATGCAGAACATGCACTTGATCCGAAGTATGCACAGAATATTGGTGTAAATATTGATGAACTATATATTTCCCAGCCGGATACGGGAGAACAGGCATTAGAGATTGCAGAGGCATTAGTGCGTTCTAATGCGATAGATATTATCGCCATAGACTCTGTAGCTGCGTTAGTTCCAAAGGCAGAAATTGATGGAGAAATGGGGGATACACATATTGGATTGCAGGCACGTTTGATGTCACAGGCATTAAGAAAATTGACACCAGTAGTAAGTAAGTCAAAGTGTATTGTTATATTTATTAATCAGCTTCGTGAAAAAATTGGTATTATGTTTGGAAACCCGGAAGTAACAACCGGTGGACGTGCATTGAAATTTTATTCCTCTGTCAGAATGGATGTAAGAAGAATTGATCAGATAAAGACAGGCGGAGAGCGTGTAGGTAACAGAACCAGAATAAAGATTGTGAAGAATAAGATTGCACCACCATTTAAGGAGGCTGAATTTGATATCATGTATGGCACAGGCATATCAAAAGAGGGAGATATTCTGGATTTAGCTACGGAAATAAATGTTATAAACAAAAGCGGTTCGTGGTATTCCTATAAGGGAACGAAACTGGCACAAGGCAGGGAAGCATCCAAAGAATATCTAAATGGGCATCCTGATTTTATGATAGAGGTAGAGACGAAGGTCAGAGAACATTATCATTTAAAAACGGATGATAGTGGAAATGTGATGCCACCTGTTACTGTGGCGGAAGAAAATTTTGATGTTGTTTCAGATAATCTATTAAATGAATCAGTGGAAAACTTATGACGGAGGTATATCAGGAAATTATGTATGTAATTACAGAAAATGGGATAGTACAAAGAAAGGATATGACAGTTGGCATTATACGCGAAATCAGCACAAAAGAAGAACTTACAGAGCTGATGGAACGAATGCCATATATCCAGACGATTCAAGCACCAAATGGAAAAGTACGAAAAGAATTATATGAGCTTTCCATGAAAGAATATGATGATGTGAAATGGGTTAAGGTAATAAAAAGTGTTTACCTAAGAATGGAAGACAGAGGGTATGATGATTTTGAGGTCGATTATATGAAGAAGGCAAAAAAATTTCTGTATCAGGAAATAGCACTCCGTTTTTTACTTCCATTTGATGAAGTAGAACATTTTATAAATAAAACCGTAGAGAAACATTTAGAGGAATTTTAAGGAATGTAAGAAATACACATCAGGAATACGGAAACAGGCAAGGAGTACACTTGCAAAAAAAGAAAGAGGCAAAACGATGTTAGAAGAAAACGTGATTATTACATTTTTGAAAAAATTTAACCAATACCCCTTTGGCGTAAAGATGGGTGGAAATGAGTATTTGATTGGAGAAGGAAAACCGGAATTTACAGTACTTCTTCATAAGTCAATTCCCATATCCGCATTGATGACAAGTACCTCCCTGGGAATGAGGTTTGTTCGTATGTGGGAATTGTATTTGTCTGCCTGTGCAGCCACATTCCACAATGGAATTATAGATCTGCATCAGGTACTATTTACCAACGGCATTAATAATGAACTGCCAATTGTACGTTGGTATTGAAAATTTAAAAAAGGGCAAAAATATCCGTGGAAAACGTATATATGAAAAATATAAAAACCATCATAAGGAGTGGGTCCTTTTCGTTTACCTTGCATTGCGGATTTTAATCATAATAGCGATTAAAACATCTATTATGAATCAACGTTGGAAAGATGTGTTATCCCGAGTGTTGTGGTAATTATAGAAGACGAAAAGGGAATAAACTATTTTTTTAAAACTAAATTTTGGAGTTGACTTTTGAGGAGTCTATCTGATAAAATAATTAAGCCAAGCAGCGAGCAGCGTAGAATCTTTGGCTGATTCTACACTGCTTTTTTTGTTGCATATTTGCGGTTTGTCTATGCTTGTGCGTAGTTTTTAGGTAGCTTTTCTCTGATAAAGACTCCAGAAAAATCATATTAAATGGAGGTTATCAAAATGCAATCAAATCAACAAATCAACTATCTGGGGAAAGAGAACATTTCTAAGCTTATGCTGAAATTTTCTATTCCCTGTATCCTATCTCTGCTGGTCAGCGCACTCTACAATATTGTAGACCAGATATTTATCGGCAACAGTGAACTTAGCGCATTAGGCAATGCCGCAACCGGTGTGGTATTTCCGATTTTTATCATTGCACAGGCATTTGCCTGGTGTTTTGGAGATGGATGTGCTGCCTACCTTAGTATCTGCCAGGGAAAAAAGGATACGAAAAACGCTCCTGTTTGTATCGGCAGTGGTATTACGATTACCCTGTTGACGAGTATCATTTTGTTAGCGGTATTTTTTCCGTTCAAAACACAAATTTTAACATTGTTCGGAGCATCGGAAAACAGTATCGGGTTGGCAATTGAATATTTTAACATTATTCTTGTGTTTTTTCCAATCTTTATGTTGATGAATATGATGAATGCTGTTATTCGAGCAGATGGCAGTCCGGCAAGCTCTATGGCGTCTATGCTTACAGGAGCGATTGTGAATATCATCCTTGACCCTGTATTTATTTTCGGACTCCGCTGGGGAATGAAAGGTGCTGCCCTTGCAACTGTAATCGGTCAAACGGTATCTTTTGTGATTAGTGTTGTCTATTTCTTTCATACAAAGACTTTCAGATTGACATGGAAACATTTTATTCCTAAGTTTGGAGTGTTCTCTACGGCACTGAAATTAGGTGTATCTTCTTTTGTCACGCAGATGACGATTGTTATTATTTCGCTGGTCTGTAATATGATGCTGGCAAAATACGGAGCACTTTCCAACTATGGTATTGATATTCCGATTGCGATTATCGGTATTGAAAGTAAAGTATTTACTGTTGTGATTAACATTGTTGTTGGTATTATTTTAGGTTGTCAACCGATTATCAGTTATAATTATGGCGCTAAAAATTATAAACGTGTTAAATTAACGTATCGGTATGCTTTATCAGCAACGCTTGTAATCGGGCTTGTGTCTACGTTGTTATTTGAATTTGTACCAAATTTGATTGTCCGTATGTTTGGAGCGCCCACAAATATTCCGAATCCGGAGGATTATTGGCAGTTTGCAGAAATGACATTCCGCATTTTCCTGTCACTGGTTGTATTTACCTGTACGATTAAAATGACTTCCATTTTCTTTCAGGCAGTAGGAAAACCAGCTCATGCGGTTATATCATCCGTCATCAGAGATATTATTTGTTTTGTGCCATTGGTTATTATTTTGCCTCGGTTCTTTGGGGTGAAGGGCGTCTTGTATGCAGCCCCTATAGCAGACTTTATTGCTATTATTGTTGCTGTTTCCATGACAGTAGGTTTTATGCGTTCGTTGGGAAAAGAGACGCAAAGTGCAGAACCTGCAAACAGTACTGAAAGATTCTAAAAAGGGTGTCATTATCGCGATTGCAAGAGAACATAGCTCTGCCGGAAAGCAAATCGGAAAAGAGGTTGCAGAGAAGTTAAATATTGCGTTTTATTACAAAGAAGTGGCAGCACAAGTGTTGTTCAGCAGTCAATTATCGGACAGGAGCAGATTATACGCAAAATCGCAGACCAAGGCTCTTGTGTGATTGTTGAACCACAAGAAATCAGTGTGATTTCTAGAATTACGTTTTTCTTACCTCTTCGAAATAATCTTTTATAGGACTTATCCCATTTTAGAATTCCGAATGTTCCTTCTGCCTGAATACTACGGTTCATTCTCAACAGTGCTCCATGTATTGATTCAAGGTTTGTAATTACCTCTTGATGAATTGATGTTAATTCCTGATTCATTCGAATGGTTCTGTTTTTGATCGCCTTAGGACAACATTCGTTTTTATATTGGCAGTTTTCGCATGATTCGCATTCATAGATTTCTTCGGTTCTGCCATATTTATTTTTATAGACACGTTGTTTGCTTTTAAAGTGAAAAGTCTTTCCGTTTGGGCATATCAAATTTCCAGTCCCGTCTCTTTTAAAGTTGACTGCACGATATGGATTTTCATGATACTTCTTATCTGATGTTTCCTTTTTGAACATGGTAAATTTCATATTACTAGCCCTAGCGGTTTCAGTTAATCCGGACCGATGTTTTCCATCCCGCCAGATTGGAGGTGTAATCGCACAGGAATTTTCAAACACGGCTGCGTCAGCGGCTTGTATTTATGTGAGTACTTGCTATAGGGCGTTTACCTATGAGAGGAGAAGATCAGCATGGATAATGATATAAACAGATTAGCCGACCTTCTTGCTAATCTTATAGAAACGTATGCAGAGCAGTTAGATTTATGTACCTAACATGATGAGTGATAAAAAAGAGTTTAAAGAGGTATTTAAAGAATGGAGTGTTTACACTTATACGAAGTTACTATCTGAACAGATTTTTTTGCCACTTAATGCAAGTGATAACAAAAAGATTTTGTATGGTGATAAAGAATTATAAAACAAAAGTAATGCCCTTGATTTGTTCCTAAGAATAGTCAAGGGCATTTCCCAGCTCCCTGTAAAATAAAACTATTAAAGGTATAAATTGACAACAGATTTCAATGAATGATATAATTACTCCAAATATACAATTTTCTATTTTACATTACTAATAATGAAAGAGGAAGTGGCCTATGAGAAAGAGAAAATTACTGGCATTTGCAATGGTTTTTATCATGATGTTTAATTTAGTATCTTGCAGCAATGCCGGTGCCGGAGACAAAACAGACCAGGAGAAAACAGAGCAGACAGAACAGACAGAACAGGTAAATCAAACAGAACAGGGTGAAACAGATCAAGCAGGTCAGGAGAATGCAGACCAGGAGAAAGCCGGTGTATTCCCTGGCACCACGGAAGAAGATACCGCTGTTCTGGATATTACGGCTGAACCGATTGAGATGAATTCATTGCTTGCATATGATTCCATTGGTATGAGCATATTGGCACAATGTATGTCCGGTATTGCAAGGCTTGACAAAGATGACCAGCCGGTGGCTGACCTGGCTGAAAAATGGGATATCAGTGAAGATAATACGAAATATGTTATTTATTTAAAGCAGGATGCAAAGTGGTCTAACGGGGATCCGGTTACCGCAAAGGATTTTTATTTTTCCTGGGTAACTCAGATGAAACCGGAGACGGGGGCAATGATGGCTTCATTTTTATATGAGAACATAAAAAATGGAGAAGCTTTTTATAATGGAGAGGTTGATGAATCGGAGCTTGGAATTAAAGTAATAGACGATTATACACTGGAGATTGAATGGTCACATCCTATGACAGATGGCCTGTTTCTTTTGGCTCTGTCCATGTATTATCCTATGAATCAGAAGGCTTATGAAGAAATCGGAGCTGCTGAATATGGAAAAGATGCGGATAAGATGGTTACCAACGGAGCATACAGGCTGACGGAATGGACTCACGATGACCATATGATGCTGGAGAAGTCGGAGGATTATCACAATGCGTCCAATATTAAGATTCCGAAAGTAAAGCTGGTTATGATTGGTGATACCAATACCAGGCTGAATGCATTTACAACCGGAGAAATTGATCTGTGTAATATATACAGTGAACAGATTGGACAGGTGAAAGACAAGGATGAAAAGGCAATTCGCAGCTATATTGACGGAGGATCCTGGTATCTTGGCTTCAATTTAAAGAATGAATACCTGGCAAATAAAAATCTGAGGAAAGCGCTGGCTTATTCTATCGATACGCAGAGTCTTCTGGACAATGTAATTGCAGATGGTTCTGTTGCAGCAGATGGCCTCGTACCGGGGTCGATTGCCGGTGCAGGAGAGGAAAGTTACGTAAGCGTCCGTGGCAGCCTGTTCGCTTATGATCTGGAAAAAGCGAAAGAATGTATGGAACTTGCCCTGGAGGAATTGAAAATATCAGCAGCCGACATTAAGCTGACACTGGATGTTGCGGATACGTCTTACAGCCAGAATCAGGCGGCATATATCCAGCAGCAGTGGAAGACGAATCTCGGCATAGATGTGACCGTGAATGCACAGGCATGGAAATCGCTTCAGGAAGCCAAAGAAAACGGTGATTTTAATATCAGTATTGAGGCTAACGGGCCTAATGAGAATACGGCTATGACATTTCTGAAATACTTTGCAAGCGATAATCCCAATAATATCGGAAAATACAATAATCCGGATTATGACAAGCTTCTGGCAGACGCAAATGTGCAAAGTGATCCTGAGAAAAAGCAGGAACTGATGATCCAGGCTGAGAAGTTATTGCTGGAGGAGATGGCAATGGGACCGCTGTATTTTACCTGCACGACATATGCGGTGTCAGACAAACTGGAGGGTCTGGTACGTACGCCGTTCCAGTATTTTAACGTTTGTGACGGTGCAGTTATTAATGCCGGCTAAGGCAGAGAGCAGAGGTGAATGATTTGCGCTTTCAAGCTCAATATGTGGTAAAAAGAATCATTTATGCTCTTTTTACAGTACTGGTGTTGACAACAATTACATTTTTATTAATGCATATGCTTCCCGGGAATCCGTTCTCGGGAAACAAAGCAATCAGACCGGCTATCCAGTCCGCCCTTACAGCAAAGTACGGGCTGGACAAGCCGGTTTTTGAGCAATATATAATTTATATGGGGAACGTATGCAGGGGAGACTTTGGCAGTTCTCTGATAAGCGGCAGACAGGTCACCGATATTATTGCCGGGGCATTCCCGGTGTCCCTGGAGCTTGGAATCCGATCCCTGATCTTTGCTGTTCTGATCGGATTGTTGCTGGGAATTCTGGCGGCGGTTAAAAGGGGAAAAGCCTGGGATACCGGAATTATGATGATCGCCCTGCTGGGTGTGTCGGTGCCATCCTTTATTTTGGGAGCATTGCTCCAGTATTTTCTTGGCGTAAAGCTGTATGAGATTACCGGTATGCATGTATTTGACATCATTGGATGGAAAGGGGAAAGCAGTAAGTTACTGCCCTCATTTGCACTGGCGTTTAGTACAATTGCAGTGGTCAGCCGGCTTATGCGCTCCAGTATGCTGGAAGTGCTGGAAAAGGATTATATTACCACAGCCAGGATGAAAGGGCTGAGTAAAAAGCAAATTATTTTCAGCCATTGCCTGCGAAATGCAATTATGCCTGTGATAACGGTACTGGGTCCCATGACCGCGGTCTTGCTTACTGGAACCTTTGCGATAGAAAATGTTTTTTCTATCCCGGGACTTGGGAAGTATTTTGTGGATTCGGTCCGGTCAAATGATTATCCGGTTATCGTGGGTACAACATTATTTTTTGGTATGTTCCTGGTGATTTGCAATTTGATTGTGGATATCATTCATAGTCTCGTAGACCCGAGAATCAAGCTGGGAGGTGTTGAAGTTGAAGGATGAGAATGGCGGGATACCGGCTGAGTATTTTGAACGGATATCCCATAAGGAACCGGAGGAGAAAGTAAAAGGCGCACATTCGGTTATAAGCTATGGCAAGGAGACGCTTAAGCTTTTCCTGGGCAGTCCATCCACTGTTTTTTTTCTGACGCTCCTGCTGGTAATGATACTGGGAGCGGTGCTGATTCCCTTTCTGAGTCCGTTTGATTATGCAGCACAGAATGTGGCTTTTGCGAATAAGCCATTTTTCAGCAGAGATCCGGTGAATGGGTTGATCCATTTCTTTGGCACCGATCATTTGGGACGGGATATCTTCGTCAGGCTCTGGTACGGTGCCAGAATTTCCCTGACGGTGGCTGGTGCTGTGGCATTAATTGACTGTGTGGTGGGGGTTACATACGGCAGTATCTCGGGATATATGGGAGGTGCAGCTGATAATATTATGATGCGGCTTCTGGAAGTAGTCAGCGGCATTCCCTATATGGTAATTGTCCTGCTTTTGATGGCAGTACTGCCAAGAGGAATCGGTTCCCTGATTGTTGCGTACTCCCTGGTTGGATGGACCAGTATGGCAAGGCTTGTAAGGGGACAGGTATTATCGCTGAAAAACCAGGAATTTGTAGTGGCAGCCAAAATAATGGGAGCCAGTGCCGGGCGGATTATTTTTATACATCTGCTCCCGAATATGTTTGGCATTATTATCGTAAATGCTACGCTTGATATACCCGGTATTATTTTTACCGAAGCATTTTTATCTATGCTGGGCATGGGAGTTGCACCGCCGTATCCCTCTCTGGGAGTCATGGCTAATGAAGGAATCAGTGTGTTTCAGACATATCCAATGCAGTTAGCAGTGCCGGCAATCTATATCTGTCTGCTTATGCTGGCATTCAATCTTCTGGGAGACAGGCTGCAGGATGTACTGGACCCTAAGATAAGGAGACATATCACATATGGACTAAGTGCTAAAAATAAAAGAGCTGAGGGTGTCCTTTAAACAGCGTTATGGGAATCTGGAAGCTGTACGGGGAATATCTCTGTCGATTAACAAGGGAGAAATTCTGGCGTTGGTTGGAGAAAGCGGATGCGGTAAGAGCGTAACCGCAAGATCTGTTTTAAAACTAAATGATTTTTCCGGCGGACAAATGACAGCAGAGGAGCTTCGGCTTGGCGGAAGAGATATTCTGGCAGCGTCTGAGAAAGAAATGCTTGAAATACGGGGAAAACTGGCTGGTATGGTTTTCCAGGATCCCCTCACGTTCTTAAATCCTACCATGAAGGTTGGAAAACAGGTAACAGAAACTCTGCGCAGACATGGGAAAAAGACCGCCGCTGAGTGTAAGGAGGAAGCGGTCCGGTTGTTGGAAATGGTTCAGATACCGGAAGCATCCAAACGTGCCGAGCAGTACCCTCATCAGTTTTCCGGGGGCATGCGTCAAAGAGCCATGATTGCCATGGCTTTGGCATGCAGACCGGCACTGCTGATTGCAGATGAACCAACTACGGCACTTGATCCTACCATTCAGAAGCAGATTCTGGCGCTGTTGAAACAAATGCAGACAGAGCAGCAGACTTCGGTATTCATGATCACGCATGATCTGAGTGTGGTGGCAAATGTTGCCGATAAGGTTGCGGTTATGTACGCCGGGAAGATTGTGGAGGAAAGCCAGGTGGACAGGCTGTTTGAAAAACCGGCGCATCCCTATACCAGAGGCTTGATAGACAGTTTGCCGACCCTGGAAAAGGAAAAGGAGCTGCATGCAATTCAAGGAGCACCGCCTGACCTGGCGATGCTGCCAAAGGGATGTGCTTTTGCTCCCCGCTGTGCTGCATGTATGAAGATATGCCGTCTAAAAGATCCTCCTGAAATGGAGATCGAAGATGGACACCGTACATCCTGCTGGCTTTACCACCATGATAACCCCAAAGGAGGATATGCATAATGGAACCGCTACTTCAGTTAGAACATGTCTCCAAAGGATTTACTATTAATGGCAAAGGAAGAGTCCAGGCTTTGCAGGATGTGAATCTGTTGGTCATGAAAGGGGAGACCCTTGGCATTGTGGGGGAATCCGGCTGAGGAAAATCAACCCTTGCCAGAGTGATTATGGGTGTTTATCCCAAAATAGATGGAAACCTGTACTTTCATGGTAAAAAACTTGAATTAAGGGGGAGAAAACATCGTCTTGCTTTTGCAAAAAAAGTACAGATGGTCTTTCAGGATCCTTATTCTTCCCTGAACCCCCGGATGGCGGTGGGAGATATTGTTGCGGAAAATCTGGTGATCCAGAATCAATTAACCAAACAAGAGAGAGAAGCCAGGGTATTCCAACTACTGGAATCAGTGGGGCTGCAGAAAGAGCATGCCGGGCGCTTTCCCAATGAGTTTTCCGGCGGGCAGAGACAGCGTATCGGAATTGCACGTGCGCTGGCATTGGAACCAGAGCTGCTGATATGCGATGAGCCGGTTGCAGCTTTGGATGTGTCAATTCAGAGCCAGATTATGAATCTGCTGAAAGGTTTGGGAAAAGAAAAAGGCTTGACTTATATCTTTATTGCCCATGATATGAACATGGTAAATTATATATCGGACCGCGTGGCTGTTATGTATCTGGGACACATCATGGAGATTGGGGGAACCAAAGAAATATATGGCACTCCGGTGCATCCCTATACCAGACTCCTGCTGGATTCGGTCTTAACGGTAGACTCCAGGGATCAGCCCATAAGCGGCAAAGAAACTGAGGCAGATGAGATTTCTTTATCTGTGGGTCCGGTGAAGGGATGCCCATTTGCAGGCCGCTGTAAGTGGGTAAAGGAACGGTGCATCAATGAAAAACCTGCATTAAAGGAGATTTCCGGCGGGCATCTGGCTGCCTGCCACTATGCAGACCAAAATCGATAAAAGAGGCCAATGGAATGAATGGATATTTAAATCATGGCATGAGTAATATCATGTCCCGAATTTTGGAAGTTCGTTATACGGATTTGGAAGAAGAAAAGAAGCTGTGCCAGGAACTTTTAGACTGGTCGGTAAAACAGGAAGACTCCTATGGGAAAGCATTTGCACTGACTTATCTGGGGGATTATTATATTGCCGTTTATGATGAAGAGAACGCGGGAAAATGTCTGCTGGAAGCGCAGAGTCTGCTTGGGGAAGAATATAACTGGTATGATCTTCAACTGCGGGTATATAGCCTGTTCGGAATCTATCATGATATGCGTGCGGATGAAGAAAACTCCATTGAATATTACCTGAAAGCCATTACAGTGGCGGAGCGGCTGAACGATGTGGCAGGAGAATGTGTGGTATTGAATAACCTGGCATTTGCATTTCAGCGCCATCGCTGTTATGAACAGGCACTGAATTATTATATGAAAGCATATGAGCTGCAGTCATCTGAAATGGAGGAAAGCCCTGTCCGCATCTCTATTCTTGGGAATCTGGCGGAAGTGTTATTACTTATGAAGCAACATGAGAAAGCCAGAAAATTTATTGAAGAGTGTGACCAGATGGGACCGGACTCCCAGCAGAAGAAAGTGCTGGGATATAAGAACTGGTGTCTCTACTATGCGGCGGCAGGTGAAAAGGAAAAAGCGTTTGCATATGCAGACCTTATACTTAAAAACCAGGAAATCATTAATGAAGACATGCTGTCGGCATTTGAAACTTATCATACTTTATCACAGAAAATGATGGATTTGAACAATGCCCATTATGCAAAATGCTTTCTCATAGCAATGCAGGAGACCAGTGTGGAAGATGGTGTGGATCAGATGCAGGTACTGGAGGAAACCACAATCCGCTTTGAACTGCTGTTTGAACCCGTTTCCAAACATGCAGAAGCATATCACAGATACTATGAGAAAAATCAGCGGTTTCGGACGAAGGTAAATAATATCATTGTAAATGCTATGAAATCTAAGATTCATCTGGATCAGCTGATGCAGCAGACGGAAATCATGCAGTCGGAACAGGAAACTTTAGAGCAGGAAGTGAATGTGGATGAATTAACCGGTGTACACAGCCGCAGATACTTGGAATCTTTAATGCGGGATAACACAAATGGAAATGTCCGGAAGAATATTGGAATTATTATTCTGGACGTAGATTACTTTAAGG
>OJJZ01000257.1_pt1 | contig 14640 bp, 11 predicted proteins | sample 1596481 | NCBI WGS metagenome assembly OJJZ01 (sample SAMEA4350110, study PRJEB24818) | metagenome | biome: human; feature: gut; material: faeces | place: Denmark | collected 2013-09 | reverse complement strand
GTCTATGGGTGCGTTTAATGCGCTTCTGAAGACACTGGAGGAGCCGCCTTCTTATGTAATCTTTATCCTTGCGACTACAGAGGCACATAAGCTACCCATAACGATTCTGTCCAGATGCCAGAGGTATGATTTTAAGAGAATTGCCCTTACTACCATCAGTTCCCATTTGAATCAATTAATGGAAGAAGAACAGGTAGAGGTAGAAGCAAAGGCAGCTAATTACATTGCCAAAAAGGCAGATGGTTCCATGCGTGATGCCCTCAGCCTTTTAGACCAGTGCATTGCCTTTTATCTGGGGCAGAAACTGACCTATGACAATGTACTGGAAGTACTTGGGGCGGTGGATACCGATGTGTTCAGCGACATTCTGCGTATGGTGCTCAGCCACGATGTGGCAGGGGCTATGGCGAAGCTGGAGGAGCTGGTCATGCAGGGAAGAGAGCTGACGCAGTTTGTGGTAGACTTCACCTGGTATATGAGAAACTTGCTTCTTCTGAAAACTTCTGATAATATGGAAGATGTTCTGGATGTATCCACAGAAAATATGAAAAAACTTCAGGAAGAGGCGGGGATGATACGGGAAGATACCCTTATGCGTTTCATCCGCATTTTTTCTGAGTTGTCCAATCAGATCAAGTATGCGTCATCCAAGAGAATATTATTGGAGATCGCTTTAATTAAGCTTTGCAAGCCGGAAATGGAAAATGATGAAATTTCACTGGTGGAGCGGATACGCCTTCTGGAAAAGAAACTGGAAAGCGGGATAGCCGTACAGCAGGTTCAGCCGGTACCCGGTTTTAATGGGGGGGCAGCTGCTCCAAGCGGTATTTACAGTGTTGGTAATGCAGATGCACCCGCAGCAGGAACGGTTCAAACTGGTATGGCACCTAATGCAGGGCAGAATGTGAATGCCCAGATGCCGGCACAAGGCAGAAAGCTTGAAAAAGCAGCGCCTCAGGATCTCCAGGAAGTCAAGAAGATCTGGAACAGCATCGTTGCCGAGACCGAGGGGCGGTTTAAAATTGTTTTGTCCATGGCTGAGCCTAAATACAATGCTCAGGGGGAAGACGACAGGTTGTTTGTATGCTTTAAGGATTTCCAGGGTGAACGTTATGCGGCAAGCGAGGAACGAAAAGAAGAGCTGGAGCGGATTATAGCCGGTAAGATTGGAAAAAAAGTAGAAGTGAAGATGATGCTGGAAGCAGACAGCCATCTGAATAAAGGCAACATTGTCAGCATCAGCGTTGATGATGCAATCAAAGAATTTATACACACAGATGTAGTAATTGAAGACTGATAAGAAATAGGAGGATTTATTAAAATGGCAAAACGTGGAGGATTTCCGGGAGGCGGAATGCCCGGCAACATGAATAATCTGATGAAACAGGCTCAGAAAATGCAGAAACAGATGGAAGAAAACCAGAAAGCATTGGAAGAAAAAGAATATACGGCAAGTGCAGGGGGCGGTGCTGTTGAAGTAACTGTTTCCGGTAAAAAGGAGATCACAAAGGTTTCCTTAAAAGAAGAAGTCGTTGATCCGGATGACATTGAAATGTTAGAAGACCTGATTATGGCAGCAACCAATGAAGCCCTTCGTAAGATGGAAGAAGAAGCAGGTGCTGCAATGGCGAAACTGACAGGCGGTCTCGGTGGAATGGGTGGAGGATTTCCGTTCTAATGGATTATTACAGCAGTCAGATCAGTAAATTAATCGAGGAATTATCTAAGCTGCCGGGTGTGGGGGCCAAATCGGCCCAGCGCTTGGCTTTTCACATTATTAACAGACCTCTCGACGAGGTAAAGCGGCTTTCCGATGCCATTATTGAGGCAAAAGAAAATGTGCGTTACTGCAAACAGTGCTATACCCTCACAGACAGCGATCTCTGCCCGATCTGCAGAAATCCCAAAAGAGATCAAAATACCATTATGGTTGTGGAGAATACAAGGGATCTGGCGGCATATGAGAAAACAGGTAAATTCGAGGGGGTCTATCACGTTCTTCACGGTGCAATATCACCTATGCTTGGGATAGGACCAAATGATATTAAACTGAAGGAATTAATGCAAAGGCTGCAGCAGGATGTAAAAGAAGTAATTATTGCGACAAATTCCAGTCTGGAAGGCGAGACAACGGCAATGTACATCAGCAAGCTGATCAAACCTACCGGGGTGAAAGTCAGCAGAATTGCCAGTGGTGTGCCGGTGGGCGGCGATCTGGAATACATCGATGAGGTGACTTTGTTAAGAGCGCTGGAAGGGCGCGTGGAATTATAAAATAGCTGCCGGCAGGCAGCTATTTTCATGTAAATAATTGATCAGGATAATATACGGTACAGGGGTGTCTGCCCCACATATGAAGATTCAGAGTAACAGTTCAGACAGGTATGCGCATTTTACTGCACATACCGTAAGAAAGTGATTCAGGAGTGCAAAAATCCATCGCGTAAGCGATTATGAATGAATTTTTGCAGTAACAGGTCAGCTTGTCTGAACTGTTACGATTCTGCATGTTTAACAGTGCAGGTCCCTACGCTTATGAAGAAAAAAGGAAGCGGCGATGCACAGGAGTGCCACTGTGGTACATACAAATACATATTCCCAGGAAAGCCCCTGTGCAAGCACTTCCTTTCCGTCAAAATATTTAAATGGAGTCAGATATCCCATCCATTCAATATTTTCACTGAAATCTGCGGCAAAGGACATTAAAAATGTTACCAGTACGATGCCCATGGTGATATTTCCGGCGGTCTTCATGCGGGCACAAAGCATGGACATCAGCAGACCAATGCCGAAGAAAACCAGCTGTATGAAGAATAAACCGGTCATCATAGGCAGAAAATCAGAGATGATATTATCGTCAAAGATGATTTTTACACTGGCAACTGTTACCAGAAATGAGATGGCATTCAGTAAAAACAGCTGACAGATTCCGCTGATGACCTTCTTCCTAAGGATCGCATTTCGGGTTTGCCCTTTTACGTACAGAAACTCAAAGGTTTTATCCCGTTCTTCTTTTCCGAAGACAGAGACGCCCAGAGAGGCTGCATGAAAGGCGGCAATCAGAGCGATATAGGTTAACACGATGGCAAAAACCCCGATAGCGGTGGAATAGTCCACCACGCCGACGCCGAAAACCGTCTGAACGCTTTTGGGGAGCTGAGCCAGAAGTTCGGTTACGCCTGCATCATTGTGTCCTACCATGGAGGTGGTCTTTCCGGCGCTTGCCAGGATCAGAAATATAATTCCGATGCACCAGAAGGAAAATGCCTTTATATTTGATTTGCATTCGCGGATAAATAGATTCATAGTGAGGTCTCCTTCCCAGAGTGTGGTTCAATTAAAGCGCATTTTTTAAATGTGGAAACTCGTCTAAAGCATTGTGAATTTCCTTTCTCTGGAACCGCAAGAAGCAAAGCAGTAAAAATAAAATCACCGCCACGATCAGACAGATCAGCAAAGGAGAATCATACTTCTGGTTCAATGTCATGTAAGAGGGATTTATGTAGCTCATGGGAGAGATAAAATCCAGTGCTCTTTCATCAAACATATTTGCCAGCATCTGCAGTCCAAAGAAAAGGGCGCCCACGCCGATCCCAACGAAGATGGGAGCTTTAGCCTTTTTTAAAAAGCAGCCGATACAAAAGCCCAGAGCGGTAAATAAAAGTCCGGTCAGTATGACGGCGGAAGAGAGCAGATAGAAAACTTTATGGTTATAATCGCCTCCGTACTGGTTTGCAAAAATGTAGCTTACTCCAAAATATAGAAATCCCGACAGGAGCATACAGAGAACCACAGCCAGATATTTATTAGCAAGTATCCGCAGCCGGCTCACAGGTTTGGTAAATAAAAAATCACAGGTTTTGCGTGCGCTTTCCTTGCCGATTACCTGAATTCCGCTGACCAGTCCCTGAATGGAAGCACAGAGAATCACATACACCAGCACAAAGCTGTAGAAGCCCTGAAAACTGCCAAGGCCGTCGGGGCCCAGTCCAAGAGCCTTTAATACTTCGGGCGGATATTGCGCCATCAGTTTATTCACCGCCTCCATATCCCCGGCAAAGGAAGGATACAGGCAGATGAAAAATATGCCGGCGCAGCTCAGAGACAGTGCCCATATCAGTGCTGGCTTCAGATTCCACTTAAATTCCTGAATAAATATGTTCATAGGATCAACCTCCTAATTATAGTAATGCATAAAGATTTCTTCCAGATCCGGCTCCTGTACGCTTAAATCCTGCAGGGAGAGATCGTTTAGCAGGTGCGTCATCCGGTTTACATTTCCCCGGTAGATAAAGGATGCATGTAAGTTATCTATTTTCAGATTAGACAGGCCTTTTATCCGGAAGATATCCGGATTAAGCGCTTCTCTGGATTCCAGTTCTATTTTCTTATAACTGTCTTCTTTTAAGGATGCCATGGTATCCAGTTTAATCAGTTTCCCGTCTTTTATAAATCCCACTCGGTGGCACATTTTCTGTACTTCAGATAAGATATGAGAGGAAAAGAAAACAGTAGCGCCGTTCCGGTTTTCCTCCAGAATCAGATCAAAGAATTTCTTCTGCATCAACGGATCCAGCCCGCTGGTAGGCTCATCCAGAATGATTAATTTCGGACTATGTAGCAACCCCTGTACAATACCAACCTTCTTACGGTTACCAAAGGACAGATCCTCAATCTTCCGTCCGGTATCCAGTTCCAGAACATCACATAATTCCCGTATCTTCTCCCGGCAGTCCTTTTTATAAAAGGAAGCAGAGTAATGAAGCAGGTCTTTCACTTTCATATTATCATAATAAAACACTTCGCTGGGCAGGTATCCTACTTCTTTTGCAATCTCGCTGGCATTTTTGACGCAGTCTAACCCAAAGATAGCAGCTGAGCCGCCGGTAGGATAAATCAGGGAGAGCAGGCAGCGGATCGTAGTGGATTTCCCGGCTCCGTTGGGTCCGATAAATCCGAAAATCTCCCCCTCCTGGATAGAGAGGGTAATATCTTCGATCCCCCGTTGTTTGCCATAAGTTTTTGTCAGGTTATTGATTTCGATAATGTTCTTCATAAGAACTCCTCCTTATAGGATACCTTTTTTATTAAATCAGACCAGATGGTATAGTGTCTCATTAGTTCCGGTATCAGGACGGTCTCCTGAATCCGTTCTTTTTCATACATATAGCCCTCCGTCATCCAGATCAACATATGGTAGATCTCTTGCGGATCAATGTCTTCTTTAAATTTATTCAGATCAATATTCTTTAAATACTTTTCAAAAGACGTATCGATCTGGGACTGCATTCTGATTTGCACATCTTCCGACGCAGTCTCATTCTGGGAATAGTAGCATTTGATAAAAAATGCCATGATATAGGGTGTCTTCGCCAGGATAAGCGCCTTTCTTTCCGCCATATACAGAAGTAATTCAAAGAAGTCTGTGATATCTTCAAAATGGGAATCCATAATGTAGTTTTTTACAAGCGAAACGCAGTATTCCAGCAGATAGAGGTAAAAACTTTTCTTATTGTGAAAGTAATGAAAAAGAAGGCCCTTTGAAATACCGGCTCTTCTGGCTATTTCATCTGTGGAAGCACGTTTATATTCGTGGGTGGAAAAGACCGCAAATCCGGCGTTGATTATTCGCTGCTGTTTTTCTTCCGGCAGCCGGAAAAACATTTCATTCATATAAGCCCTCCTTTGCGTTATGCCGGGAACCTGCCATGGTTATTTCTGGAAGTGTCACAGCCACTTCACTTGTTTACCGCTGATATCCGGTTGACCAGGCGGGATTGACCGGACTGGTTAATTTTAATTATATGTCATTGACTATTTTTTACAAGGGGGCAAAGGCATTAAATTTGCGTTAAAAAGTTACTATAACTGATATGGAAAAGTTACTCCCATACATGGTATGATTTTGTCATAAAAAGAGACCTGCAGGGATCGGAAAATAATCAGGAGGGATATCATGAAGAAAAAGTTAGTGAGCATTTTAATTGCAGCGGCAATGGTATTATCAATGACAGCATGTGGAGGAGGCAGCAGTACCACCGAAGGTACAAAATCAACAGAAGCCGGAACTTCGGCAAAGAGCAGTGAAACAACAGACGGGGCAAAAGCAGAGACAAAGACGGAAACAGCAAAGAGCAGTGAAACTGAAAAAGGATCTGCAGATGCCGAAGAGGTGAAAGAAACCCAGGATGATGGCGAGCCTGTCACCCTCTCTCTTATGGTAACGACCAGGCCGACTACGGATAACAAGGACTTTTATCTGGACTGGCTGCCGGAGCTGGTGAAAGAGAAATATCCCAATATTAATGTTGAATTAGAACAGCTGCCTACAGACCAGTATAAGCAGACGGTGCGTTTAAAATTTGCCAGTGGGCAGGGACCGGATATCTTTACCTGGTGGGCAGGACTTCAGGCTAAGGATCTGGTGGATGCAGGCTATGTGAAAGATCTGTCGGAGTTTTCCAAGCTTGACAAGTTTAAAAAAGAAATTGCAGATTCTTATGTGTTTGACGGTAAAAATTATGGGATACCGCTGGGATCCAGCTTTTTAACCACTTGGTACAACAAAGAGGCATTTGAAAAGGCAGGGATCAGCCAGATGCCGGAAAACTGGGATCAGTTTCTGGAGTGCTGTGAGAAGCTGAAGGGAGCAGGCTACACACCCATCACTATGGGTGATAAGCAATCCTTCGTCGTACAGTTTGGTGTGTACCAGATCGGTGCATCACAGATCTATGGGGAGAATATGGACTTTGACAGCCAGTTGTTCACCGGAGAAACAAAATTCACAGATGACTGCTGGGTAAAGACTATTGATAAATACAAAACCTTATATGACAAAGGGTATATCATCGAAAACTCCCTTGGACTGTCCCAGGAACAGAGCCGCCAGGCATTCTTAGACGGCAGGGCTGCCATGATATTTGACGGAAGCTTCGGATACGATGCACTGAATAAGAATGGAGCGGAAGAATTTGAAAAAGGAATGTTCTGTATTCCTTCCAATGATGAAGGAAAGGAATTTGTGTATAACCTGACTCCTTCCAATGGTGTATTTGCCAGCGCAAATTCGGCAAACCAGGAAGCAATCGACAAGGTACTGGAATATTGGTTTACAGAAGGCACACCGCTGTTTGAAAAATGGGTAGAAACCAGTTCCGACATTTCCTGTTATGAGGGAATAGAGGATGCAAGACCGCTGGTAAAAGAGTATCTGGAGAAATATAAAGATGCGCCCAGCATCTATAACCTGAATAATGCATGGCCGGAAGGAGTCAGTGATATGATGTGTACAAAATTCCAGGAAGTAATAGCAGGGAATGCATCGGCAGAGGATGTCTGCCAGGCGATGCAGGACAAATTCGATGAGCTGAACGGGAATTAGTACCACAGCGGGTTTGTAAAAACCCGCTATTATAAGATAGGGAAATGTTCGCTGGAGAGGAGAGCGGTATGTTTGATAAAAAAAAGAGAAATGTGTTATTGCTGTTTATCGTTCCGGCATTGCTGATGTATGTGACATTCTGGATACTTCCCGTGTTGATGTCCTTTTTCTACGGAGTCACCAACTGGAGCGGAATGGGGGATTATAAATTTATAGGGATGAACAATTTTAAGTATCTGTTAAAGGACGGAACGATGTTCAACTCTATGAAAAATACAGTCATATATGCCGTCTTTGTTGTTACATATGGAAATATCCAGGCGCTTACACTGGCGCTGATTCTGAATAAAAAGTTAAAGGCAAAAGGTTTTTTCCGCACCGTATTTTATCTGCCGGCGTTGTTTAGTACAATTGTGGTAGCATTTTTATGGAGTTATGTGTATGCGCCCTATTATGGTATGATCTCAGAAATATTTGATAAACTGGGGCTTTCTGTTGTACCGAATTTGTTGGGACAGAAGGAAACGTCCCTTTTGGCGTCAGCCTTTGTAGAGACCTGGAAAACTTCCGGTACGATGACGATAATTTATCTGGCGGGACTACAGAATATTTCCGAAGAAGTCATTGAATCGGCAAAAATAGATGGATGTACGGGATGGCAGGCAATCCGCTTTGTAAAAATCCCCATGTTGTCCAACACCATTACAATCAATGTTATGCTGGGGCTGATTGGTGGATTCAAATCCTTTGATTATGTATTTGCCCTTACCGGAGGTGGACCGGGCAGTTCCTCCAGTACGTTAATGTATTCTATTTATAAAATGGCCTTTGTAGAAAGCCAGTTTGGCAAAGCGGAAGCGCTGGCTGCCGTGGCATTTGTATTTATCCTGATCATATCCGTAATCGTGCTTAAGATTATGAAACGAAAGGAGCTGGAAGCATAATGAAAAAGAACACCAGAAGTGAAATCTTATGGACCCTTGGCATCGCGGTCTTTTTCGTAATATTTTTATCGCCTCTGATTATTGCGCTATCAGGCTCCCTCAGGGAAGTAAAGGACAGTACGTCCTATCTGAATTTATTCCATGGCATAAGCTTTCAAAGTTACGAAGTTGCATTTGGAAAGATGAATTATTTCAGAGCACTTGGCAACAGTGTAATGGTAACGGGAATCAGCGTACTTATTCTGGTAGTTTTTTGTGCAATGGCAGGATATGCCATAGCAAGGTTAAAGGGAATTCTGGGAGGTTTCTTTCAGATCTTTTTCCTGGCTGGCATGATCGTATCTGCACAGATGTCCATCATTCCCATGTACCGTATTGTAAATGCACTGCATATGGGCAACACCATTGCAGCACCCATTGCGCTGTATGTAACCTCGGCACTGCCATTCTCTATCTTTTTGTATACGAATTTTATTAAGTCGGGTGTTCCAGGCGTGCTTGAGGAGGCAGCCAGAATTGATGGTGCCGGAACGGTTTATACCTTTATAAGAATTGTGGCACCACTAACCAAACCGGCGCTTACTTCCATCGTGATTACCCAGGGGGTACCGATCTGGAACGACTTCTTTTTTGGCATGTTGTTTTTATCGGCACCTGAGAAAAAAACCCTTCCTCTCACTATGCTGAATTTTATTGGGGATATGGAGAATGCTACCCAGTGGAATATGTTGTTTGCCGCCTGTTTCTTAAGCGCAATTCCTATATTAATTATTTATATGTTCCTCCAGAGGTACTTTGTAAGCGGACTGACAGTGGGTGCTGTAAAAGGGTGAATAGTAACGGTGAATTGTGTTTTGTGTGTAAATTGGGTAAAATAATTCCTGGAGGTGGTTTGATGAAAATATTAAAAAGTATTAGATTTAAATTTTTGTTTTGTCTTCTTGGAATATCTATTTTACCCATTTTACTATTGTTCGGGGTGATTCTGAAAAACAATATGGAGTATTATAACAGCCAGATTTCAGCAGCCAGTGACAGCGAAGTACAGAAAATGGTAACCAGTATTAACAGTACCTTTGTGAATCTGAATGATCTTATGACGTCACTGATTTTCAGCCAGTACGACAACGACAGCTGCATGCTGTCCATCTGTGAACAGGAAGGGGCGGGCAAGGAACCCACACCTATGGAGCGGCTTACCAACTACCGTAAATTTGAGTATGTAAGCAGCAACCTCATTGGAAATAATACTTATGCCAGCGGGGTTTACCTGTTTACGGAAAGCGGATATACTTATTCCTTTGTAAAAAATAAAGAGTTCTATTTAGAAGAGAATTATCAAAATGCATCCTGGTATCAGAGCCTCCAGGGCAGCAGGGAATTTCAGATCATTGAAACTTATCAGGGCAGGAACAGCAAGAACCAGTCTATTCTCCTGGCGAGGAGGTTTACCGATGTGAAAGGAAAACATACCGGGGTTCTGGCTGTAGTCTGCACGGATCAGATGTTTGATGCATTGGGAGAAAGTACACTTCCCTGGGGGGAGAGCTTTGTGATGGCCGGGGACGGGAAGGAGCTTTTGACTGGCAGTGATAAAAAAGAAAATAGTTTAAAGCCGGAGGAAATCCGCCGGATTACCGAAAATAATAAGGGCATTGTCTTTCGGGAGGATACCAACGATGCCTATATCTATGGCACCCTTGATATCAATGACTGGAAAATCGTATCGGAAGTATCTTTTGACAGCCAAAAGCAGTTGTATGTGCAGAATATGAAATATCTGATACTTTTAATCATGGTCATTATCTTATTTGTCGTGATTCTGGGTTATTTGCTGGAGCGGATGTTTGTAAGACCTCTGGTGGAACTCTCCCGGAGCATGAGTGAGACTCCTATTACAGATCTTACCTTTCATCATAATTACCAGGAAAGAAAGGATGAGATCGGCTCCCTGTACCGGCATTTTGATAAGATGATAAAGAAAATCAACTGCCTGATTGAAGATACCTATGTAGCTGAGATTAAGTTTCTGAAATCCAGGCTTCGGAATCTGATGTCCCAGATCAATGCCCATTTTATCTTTAATACCCTGGAGAATATCAATTGCCTGGCTAAGATTGAAAAAAATAACCAGATTGCCGTAATGTCAAAATCACTGGGTGACATGCTTCGTTACAGCATTGAGTATGAAACAGATGAGGAGATACTGGCAACGGAAATATCCCATATCCGGGAATATCTGAATATACAGGAGATCCGCTTTGGAAGCCCCATTCAGCTGAATGTAGATAGTTCACAGGACATCCTGGAAAGCCGGGTACTGAAGTTTATGCTACAGCCGGTAATTGAAAATGCAATTGAGCATGGTCTTGCTGGAGAGGAACAGCCTTGGATTATAACCGTGCGGGCATATCAGCAGGATAGAAAAATTATCATAACCGTACAGGACAACGGGATTGGAGTGGAGGAAGAAACTTTAAGAGAAGTCCGCAGGAGAATATACCATCCCGAAAATCTGGCTGAGGATGCAAGATATGCCAGCATCGGCCTATCCAATATTTATAAAAGGATTCAGCTGCTGTATGGGAGTGAGTATGGACTGGAGATTGATAACCAGGCGGGAATGGGTGTGGAAGTAAAGGTCTGCCTGCCATTTCAAGCACACATAAAGAAGAGGTGAATCAGTAATGGAATACCGTTATATTATTGTGGATGATGAAATAATAATCCGAAAAGGATTAATCAGCAAGATTGAAGAAATAACATCATTGAATGCTCTTTGTGTGGGAGAAGCCGCAAATGGAATGGAAGGCCTGAGGATCATTGGAGAAACAAATCCGGATATTATTATTACCGATATGAAAATGAAAAAAATGGATGGTGTGGAATTTCTGGAACGAATCAGCGTGGAGTTTCCAGATAAACCCATCATTGTAATCAGCGGTTATAAGGCTTTTGATTACATGAATAAAGCAATTGAAAAAAGAGTGATCGGGTACGTTCTCAAGCCTTTTTCTTCTGAGGAAATCGAAAGGCAGTTAAAAAAGGCAGTGGAACAGATTGAAAGACAGAAGAATTTTTTTATTTTGCAGGAAAAAGCCAGATCTCTGGATCAGCGAAAAATACAGGACATTCTGTTAAACGTCATTTTAGAACCTTGGAATGAGGCCCTGGAAGAAGAACTGCGCCAAAAGGGCTGGGGGCTGGATCATTATTACCTGTTAATGTCTGTCTATACCAGGGACCGGCGAGTTGCTGCATCTGCCGAACAGATCTGCCGCACCTATTTAAGCGATATCAGGTATGAATTTCTGCCAAATGGATTTGGCAGCAGCAACGGATTTCTGCTGTTTAACTGCCGGGACGGACAACTGGTTCCCAAGATGGAGGTAAAGGCAGGACATATAGCAGGGCATATCATGAAGGAAACACAGGGAAAGATCTTTATCTGTATTGGAAAAGGGAGCAAGGGCTTTGACGGGCTTCATAAAAGTTATGTGAGAAATGAAAAGCTGGTCTGTAATATCAGGCTGGAAGACCAGAAAAGGCTGTTTTTTGAAAATGAAGAAGAGCAGGAAGAGGTTTATACCCAGGAATATATCAAAGATGTGTTTCTGAACATTAAGTACCATCCGAGGCAGGCAAGGGAAATTATGGAAGCCTATTTTGACCATATAGATATGAAAAAGCATTCACTGAGAGCTATTGGAAATGCATGTGACAGCATCGTATCTATGGTAAACCAGTATGCCGCATTTGTGGGCGTGGATACAGATGATATTATGAGTGTCTTTTATAAACGCTATCTTTACTGCGATGGTGTAGAAAAGATGAAAAACGAAATTTCAGGGTATATTGCGTTGATGATAAACTCCATACAGATGAAAAGCCCTGACCAGAACCAGCTGTTTCATTCCATTCAGGCATATATCTGGAAAAATTATCATCGTAAACTAACCCTTCAGATGATTTCTTCCGAATTCTACGTCACACCTGCGTATTGCAGCAGCCTGTTAAAGGAGAAGATGGATAAGAGCTTTAATGAGTATCTGGGAGAGATCAGGCTGGAAAAGGCAAAGCAGTTATTACAGGAGACGGATTTAAGTGCGGATCGTATATCAGATGAGATCGGCTATTCGAATCCGAAATATTTTTTTAAGGTCTTTAAAAAGTTAACAGGTTTAACCCCTTTAGAATATCGGGTAAAGGAGAGGAAAAAGAATGCTTTATAAATCAAAAACAGAGCAGTTAAGCCGGGAACAGTTCCAAAATCCCGGAAGTGAGTACCGGGGCGCGCCGTTTTGGGCATGGAACTGCAGGCTTAAGAGGGAACAGTTATTGAAACAGATTGCTTATTTTAAAGAAATGGGGATGGGAGGATTCCATATCCACTGCCGTGCAGGGCTGGATACCCGGTATATGGGCAGAGAGTTTCTGGAGGATGTAAAAGCCTGCAAAGATGAGGCGAAAAAACTGGATCTGATGTGCTGGCTCTATGATGAGGATCGATGGCCCTCGGGAAGTGCCGGGGGAATGGTAACCTGTCAGGAGGAATACCGTTCCAGATTTCTGGTATTCCAGCCGGAGAGCTGGTCGGATTTAACAGCAGAGCCCCCTATGTCTGCAGCAAAAGCAGTTCGAAGTAATCATAAAAAAATACTTGCCAGATATGCAATTGAACTGGATGCAAATGGATATCTACAAAGTGTAAAAAGGCTGAGTCTGACTGAAACAGATTTGCATCAGAAATGTGGAACTATTGGGGAAAAAGGCCCCCATATATGGACAGCCAGTCTGGAAATCTCAGGTGATACGCCGTGGTTTAACAATCAGGCTTATGTGAATACGTTGGATAAAAAGGCAGTTGACCGCTTCATAGAGTTGACCCATGAAGTATACTACAGAGAGTTGCAGGAGGATTTTGGCGGACAGATTCCGGCTATCTTCACGGATGAGCCACAGACCAGCCACAAGGAAGTATTAGATACTCCTTTTACATATAAGCCTGTAATTCTGCCATTTACAGATGATTTTGAGGATACTTTTTACAAAAGCTTCGGCACGTCAATTCTAGATCATCTTCCGGAGCTGATCTGGGAGCCGGGAGAAGGGGAGGTATCCAGGATCAGGTATCAGTATCATCTGCATGTGTGTCAGCGGTTCTCCGAAGCGTTTGGAGATAATGTTGGCACGTGGTGCCACAATCATGGGATTGCGTTGACCGGGCATATGATGAACGAATGGACACTTCATTCTCAGACCATGGCTGCGGGGGAAGTGATGAGGCCCATGAAAGAATTCGGACTGCCGGGAATTGACATGCTTTGTGACAGGCGGGAGCTTTCTACGGCGAAGCAGGCTGCAAGCGTGGCACATCAGTATGGGCGGGAAGGTGTCATGAGCGAAATCTATGGTGTAACTGGTTGGGATTTTGATTTTCGCAGCCATAAGCTGGCAGGAGACTGGCAGGCAGCGCTTGGGGTAACAGTCCGGGTGCCGCATCTGACCTGGGTTTCCATGGAAGGAGAAGGAAAGCGGGATTACCCTGCAAGCATCGGATACCAGTCGCCATGGTATTCAAAATATTCCTATATAGAAAACCATTTTGCAAGGCTTGCAACGGTGCTGACAAGAGGCGTACCGGTGGTGCGCATCGGCGTGATACATCCTGTGGAGTCTTACTGGATGTACTGGGGCAATCAGAAGCAGACTGCCGTCATCCGGCAGGAGTTAGAATATAATTTTTCCAAAGTAATTGACTGGCTGCTATATGGACTGCTGGATTTTGATTTTATTTCAGAGGCGCTTTTAAGCGAGTCTTCAGAAGCAGCGAACCCGTCTGACAGCCGTTGTAACCCGGCACAGGTGCCCCCCGACGCTAATACACCACTATGCGGGCCGAGGTTTCGTATGGGTGTAATGAACTATGATGTGGTAGTTGTCCCAGGATGCCACACCCTGCGTTCCTCTACTGTGGATAAGTTAGATCAATTCATTTCCCAAGGTGGAAAAGTCCTGTTCATGGGGAATATTCCACGGTATGTGGATGCTGTGGAAAGTGATGCGGTAGTCTGTCTCTCAAAACGCAGTACAAAAATCCAGTATTCATCATCCCAGCTGCTGGAAGCATTAAAGCCCTGGAGGGATGTTGATATCTGTGTGGAAAATACAGAAGGGAAAGACCCCACCCGCATGGAGCATATAGAAAACGGAATCCGTGCATCTAATATGTTCTATCAGCTCAGGGAAGAGGCGGGACGGAAATGGCTGTTTGTATGCCATGTTAACAAGCCCCGAAATGAACATATTACC
>OJJZ01000255.1_pt1 | contig 14690 bp, 14 predicted proteins | sample 1596481 | NCBI WGS metagenome assembly OJJZ01 (sample SAMEA4350110, study PRJEB24818) | metagenome | biome: human; feature: gut; material: faeces | place: Denmark | collected 2013-09 | reverse complement strand
ATTGATGGTCGTTGCCAGAACATTGGCCATATTATCATCTAACATGGTAGCTAATATAAGAATTGGGAAAAATTCGCATATCACAGATAAAATGATGGAAACAAATGAAGTAACAAGCTTTTCTGACCAGCGTGCAACAAATAAAATGTGGTTCAAAAACAAAGCACCGCAGAGGCTGAAAATGGTATTAATCCATGCAACATGAAAGGAATTAACGAGAAGAAGTATAAGTGAGATTCCAACTGTAGCTAAAGTTAAAAACTTTTTTGACTTTTTTCGCCTTTCAAAAAACCATGAAAATACCCAGGCGCATAGGTAATAATCTATAATACACTTAAAAAATGAAAGGAAATATACAATCATATCATCTCCCTACATACTCAAAAAAATCAGAGAAAAACTGAACTTTATATTGCCTGCTGACAGAAATTGTTTCGCCGTTTACTACCGTTACGTCATTCTTTTTTGCCTCTGAGATTTTATCGAAATTCACAATACAACCTTTTTGGGCATATCCAAACTGATAATGTGGTAATTGTGAATAAAAATTTTTAAGTGTCTCCCAGGTTTCAAAAGTTATTGTTTCCAATACCACCAGCCGCTTTCGGTTAACGGATTCAATATAAATAATTTCATTAATATGTATAATTTCTGTTCCGTATTGCTCTTTAACCAGTAATACTTTTGAACTGTTTTTTAACTTGGCAATAGCCTCATTGAGCACCCCATAGATCTCTTTTTTAGAGGTTGGTTTAACAATGTAGCGATAGGCTCCAACGGTATATCCTTCAATTGTTTTTGTATCAAGAGACGTGAGTAAAATAATGATACATTCACTGCCTTTTTGCCGTATCTTTCGTGCTATGTCAATCCCGATATCCTTACGGTTAAACCGGATATCCAGAAATAAAATATCATATTTTTCTGTGGATTCCAAGAGAGCATCTGCAGTAATAAAATATATGAGGTTTATTTCTTCATTTGTAAATATTGAATAAGCCATGATAATTTCAGCTAACTGCTTATGAATGAATCTATCATCATCGCAGATTGCAATTCTAATCATTGTCTGATTCCTTCCCTACCTGTGTAAATAATGTTCGATAGCTTTCCAGTACAGTTGATAAATGCTCCACCTCATCATGGCTGAAATCAGCCAGCAGACAACTGATTTTATTTTTATCTTTTTCATCTTGTCTGCCAATAATATAGTCGCTGCTTACTCCAAGTGCACCGCACAGTGAAGCTAATGTATCTATTCGGAAATTGGAATTTCCACGTTCAATTTTCTTTATGGCTTCAATGGATAATTCACATGTTTCAGCAAGTTCAGATATAGTCATCCCTTTTTCAATTCTCAACTCACGGACTCGCTTTGCTGCAATTTTATTTACTGTCATCTCTCATAACCTCAATTCAGATCCCCACATCATATAGTAACTTTGGTTTTTATACTATCAGCATTTTAAATAAGTTTAAAGGTACTTTAGTTTTACATCATGTTTACTATAGTACACTTTTATTATATGAATAAGTGCTTCTGTTTAGAAGTTGCATTTCAGACGAGAAAACTTGCATTTGGAACAATCTCTATTCTAAAATGTACTTTTTATGTCATAATAATAATATCTTAAATAAAGAAAGGATTGAGTATATGAAAACAAAAAACACAAAGAAGTATGCACTTGAAAGCCTTATGAGTCTGGCAGATATCCTTGCTATGTTAAACGTCAACACCACATGCACAGGCCCTGGATTCCAACCCAAATTGCCAAAGGCAGCAGACAAATACAAACGCGACTACAAATGAGACTGGCGGCACGCCTCGTCTGTGAGGCTATCGACTTTGGAATCATATCCAAAGAGGAGAAAGAGTTATATATTTGTACTTTATGCACCATGGGGTTTGGCGCTGTTACCTGGGCAACCTTGCTGGTTCTGGGTTCCCTGTTTCAATGTTTTTGGGGTTGTGTGATTTTTCTTATTCTCTATCTGCCACTGAGAATATTTGCCGGAGGATTGCACTGTAATAGTAGAAGAAATTGTTACACCTTGTCTGTTGTAATATTTGCTGTAATGATCATTACATATTATATAGTGGGAAGTGCTTCTTCCATTTGGCGCGATATTCCACTCTATATAGCGGTCGCTGTGATTATCATCATGGCTCCGGTGGAAGATAGAAATAAACCGCTGGAGTATGCTGAGGCTCGTCATCACAGAAGAACCGCCATGATCATTCTGCTGGTTGAAATAACAGTATTGTTAGGCATCCAAATACTATTTCAAAACAGATTAAGCAAGGAAATTATCTTTTTTTCAACGATTCCATATAAGCTGCTAGCCCTTCAATTAATACTGGGTGCAGTAAAGAACAAATATTTAATACCGGCGCAGCCGAATTAAGATCTTCCGGGTTGGGAGCATGAGTCGTAGCGAAATCGTTACGGCTCATGCTTTTTCTTTTTTTGTTTCAAAATTTCCCATAGTGGTCTCCGTATATGCTGACATAATAACACCATATACGAAGGTCTTTTTGCGCAGTTATAATAATTCCGATTTTATACAAATTAACCGTATTTTGTAAGTACTGCGGCTGTTGATCTGTGATATGATGATCTAAAAGTCAAAATCCCACCGCAGGCTGGCAATTCAAACAAGCTCCGGGGGGAAAGGTATCCTGGGAGGAAAACAGATGGAACAATTCGATGAGCTAATTTGGGAAGAGGTAAAACGCAATCAGATCAAGGGTGCCCAATTGGGGATATATCAAAACGGAATGCCTGTATATGAGCAGGCTTACGGCTATGAGGAGGGGACAATTTACCGGCTGTATTCCCTGAGTAAGCCGGTGGCAGCCGTGGCGGCCATGCTGCTGGCTGAGCAGGGCGAGCTGGATCTCTTAAGTCCGGTCAGTGCATATTTGCCGGAGTTTCAAGAAATGAAGGTCTGGACGCCAAATGGACTTATAAAATCGGAAAGACCGGTAAGGGTTCAGGATTTACTGAATATGACGGCGGGTATCGTATATCCGGATGAGGACGGACCTGGCAGGTTCATGCAGGAGGCTTTTGATGACATTCAGAGGAAAACAGATACAGAGGAAGCCTATTCCACAAGGGAGGTCATGGGTATCATCGCAGGGCAGCCACTGGCATTCCAGCCAGGGGAGAACTTCCGCTATGGGCTGTGTGCAGATGTCCTTGGCGGTGTGATCGAAGTCATTACAGGTCAGAAGTTAAGTGTATTTTATCAGAAAAACATTTTTGACAGGCTGGATATGGGGGATACCGGATTTTATGTACCCAAAGAAAAGCAGAATCGCCTTGCGGAGCTTTACTGCAAAAAGGAAACACCCGATGGAACCGTACTGCTGCCGGATCGGAAGCGCCATCTCGGACTTGGATACGGACTTGTGCCTCCTGCATTTGAATCGGCAGGAGCCGGACTTTACGCTACATTGGAAGATTATGCGCACTTTGCCAATATGCTGGCTGCAAAAGGAGTTTATAAAAACCGGCGTATTCTGTCTGAGAAGACGGTAGAATTATTTGGGGTGAATCAGCTGGGAGAGAGTCAGAGGCAGGATCTTTGGAAATCTTTTACCCATCTAAAAGGATTTGGATATGGTAATCTCATGCGCATCCATATGGAGCCTGGAATATTCGGCATGAACGCGCCGGCAGGAGAATTTGGCTGGGATGGCTGGAGCGGTCCCTACTGTTCCATTGACCTGTCCAGCCAGACAGTGGTGCTGTATATGACCCAGATCAGTGCTTATTCCGGATGGGAACTCATTGGGAAGATTAAGAATTTAGTATAAGCAACTGTGATGTTCGGATTTCGAACAAAATGAGTGAATCTTGAAATCAATATCCGGAAATCTTTGTGATATCATAAATTCATCAAGAAAACAATGGTTCTGAAACAAGAGGACGAAAGGAAGGGTATTATGAAGAGAAGGAAAGTATTAAGTCTTGTATTGGCAGCAGCAATGCTGGCGGGTACACTTGCAGGCTGCGGTGGATCCGCAGACACAGCAGGAGGAGATAATGGTTCAAAGGCAGCAGAAACTAAGGAGTCAGCAGCCCAGGACAGCAAAACAGATAGCGGGCAGGGGACATCGGAAGGAACCGGGGAAGGAGCAACCGGGGAAGCGGCGTCGGATGAGGCGGCAGCAGATGGGGAAGTAACCACCCTCACTTATTGGGGCTGGGATACCAACTGGTATGAACCAATGTTTGCAGAGTTTGAAAAAACTCATCCCAATATTAAAATAGAAGCTACAACGGTAGCGTTCAGTGACTATTTCACCAAAATCCAGCAGGCGATTGCATCCGGATCTGAATTGCCAACTATGGTTCAGCAGAGCTGTACCCTGATTGAGAACTACAAAGAACTTGGGATTTTTGAAGATCTCACCAAAGATCCTTACAATGTTGATCCGGATAAATTCTTTGACTTTATTAAAGGACGTGCCATGACTGATGACGGCGCAGTAATAGGAATTGAACAGTCGGTATCACCATCTGCTATTGCGTATAAGAGAGATTTGGCGAAAAAATACTTTGGAACTGATGATCCCGCAGAATTGGCGGAAATCTTCAAGACAACGGATGATTATATCAAGTATGGCAAAGAAGTTCAGGAAAAATCAGGTGGACAGGATTATCTCTTCCATTCCGGCGGTGCAGTAGCAGAGTGGCTGTATTTCGCAGATACCACCGATCTGCAGAGTGGAAATACGGTTAACTTTACAGAGAAGATGTCACCTGTTATGAAGCTCTTATGCGATATGAGAGACAACAAAGTAGTGGATACATTTGAAAATGGAACTCCTCAGGCTAATGCCACTTACGCGGATGAAAATCATCTCTTCTATCCATGTCCCAACTGGGCAATTACTTATTACATCAAAGCCAACGATCCTGACGGGTCCGGCAACTGGGGATTAATGATGCCGGCAACCGGCGGGTACAGCCATGGCGGATGTTCCGTTGGCATTACAAACACAAGCACAGACGCACAGAAAGAAGCTGCATGGGAATTTTTAAACTGGGCATTTTTCACCAAGGAAGGTGTAGATACAGCCAAAAAAGAAGTAGAGTATTATGTACCGACAAAAGAATTTTATGAAGATGCTTCTTATGCTTCCGGAAAAGACGATTTCTTCGGAGGACAGGATGTGGGCGGTTTCTTATACGGCGAGATTGCACAAAGCATCAAGTTGCCGAAGTCATCCATCTATGATCAGACGGTAATTGATATCCGTGACCTGCTGGCAGCAGCCGTGATGTCAGATTCCGGTATGACGGCAGATCAGGCGCTTCAGAAAGGTCTGGAGGAATGTACCAACCGGATTACCGACAGCGGCATAGAAATCAAATAGTGTAAGACAGAGCGGAGGAGTGGGGCTTTTACCGGTGTAAAAAGACACTGCTCCGTTTTTTATGCTCAAAAACAGATGTTATAAGGAGGATCTTTACGATGAACAGTAAAGGAAATAAAAAATACAGTGTATTCTGGCCTGTGGTTTTTATTGCACCATTCATTATTTTCTTTTTTACGTTTAATTTATTTCCCATCATTTATTCCTTTTTCTTAAGTTTTACCGAATGGAATGGAATCGGGGAAAAGGTCTTTGTGGGACTTGACAACTACATCCGGATATTTACCAAAGACGCAACATTCTTAAAGTCTCTATGGAATACGTTATATATCATGGTGCTGGGATTTCCCATCTCGGTATTTCTGGGGCTTTTAATCGCTGCATTTTTAAGTAACCTAAAGAAATTCCGGAATCTGTTTCAGACCATTAATTTTCTTCCATATATAACGACTCCGGTTGCAATCGGTCTGATCTTTACCTTTTTGTTTGACTGGAATACCGGAATTATCAATCGGATCATTGAATTTTTTGGCGGGGAAGGAATCAACTGGCTGGGCAATGCAAAGTTTGCGCCGGTTGTAATCGGTATTATGATTATCTGGAAATGCACCGGCTATTATATGGCGCTTTACCTTGCGGGGATTACCTCTATATCCACGGATATCTATGAGGCTGCCAAGGTAGACGGGGCAGGGACGGTAAAGACATTTTTTAAGATTACCATGCCGCTGTTAAAGCCTATAACGATTTTTATTACGATCACAAGCCTCATCTATGCACTGCAGTTATTTGACGAGCCGAATCTGATGTTTAATGTGTCCACCACCAGTATTATCGGCGGTCCGGACCGTTCCTGCCTGACTATGGTTTGGAACTTCTACGATGTGGCATTTGGTTCCACGGCACGGCTTGGCTATGGATCGGCTGTATCCAGTACCTTATTTATTATTATCGTTGCAGCATCCCTGATCGGAATGCGCTTTATGAGCCGAAAGGAGGAAAACTGATATGAAAAGAACAGCCAAGATTTCTTCATATATTATTTTGGGTATCATTTCCTTTATTTCACTGGTCCCATTTTATCTGATGGTGACGATGTCTACATATAAAACGGAGGAAATTTTCAAAGGGCTTCCATTTTTACCATCGGGTTATTTTGGGGAGAATATTAAGACGGTATTCCAGTCAAACTTTGTACAGACCTATATAAACAGTTTACTCGTGTCCTTTTTATCCATGTTTATCTGCGTTTTGGTCAGCGCCATGGTAGGATATGCCATGACCGTTTATAAGTTCCGGTTCAAGAAGGCGCTTACTAACTTTATTATGCTGACTATGATGGCGCCTACCCAGATTGGAATTATCGGATATATGATTGAAATGCGCACCTTCCATCTGACAGGCAGCCTGTGGCCTATGATTCTTCTGTGGTGTGCCAATGGATTCGGTGCATTCTGGATGATCCAGTTTATCGGTGGATCCCTTCCGGTGGAAATCGTGGAAAGTGCCCGTATCGACGGAGCTGGTGAAATGAGTATTTTTTTCAAAATGGTATTGCCCTGCATCAAACCGGGTATCCTCACACTGTGTCTGTTGATTTTCCTGTGGTCCTGGAATAATTATCTGGTGCCGCTGGTTTTTGTAAACAAAGAAAGCCTCAACACTATTCCTATCTTTATCAAAGGGCTTGCCAATGCTTACCGTACCGATTATGGTGCCCAGTTGTCGGGACTGGTCTTTGCAACTATTCCGCTGCTGTTGATGTTCATACTGGGATCCAAGAACTTTATCAACGGCCTGACGGCTGGAGCAGTGAAAGGTTAAGTGCGTCCGGATATTTTACCAGGTCTTTTGCGAGGTGTGTTGTCCATGGTATAATATCTACCAGACAAAGGCGAAAAGGTGTTTTCTGATATCATGTGTGGGCTTAAGCATGCCGAAAATGCTTACGGTGAATACAGGCATATTCGTTTAAATTCTTGGAGGTAGGTTTATGAACGAAAAGTCTAGGATTTATATTGTAGATGATGAAATGATGGCAATCGCTTATTTTAAGTCCCTGATCAGGGAGATATCCGGCGATATTGAGATAGCAGGAGAAGCACTGCAGGGAGCTGCGGCATATCCTGAGATCTCCAGGCTGAAGCCGGATATCGTATTTGTAGATATCAGTATGCCTGTAATGAATGGTCTCCAGCTGGCGGAGAAACTGCTGAAAGAAGACAAAACGATGAAAATTGTTCTGCTTACTTCTTACCGGGATTTTGACTATGTGAAAAAGGGCATGGAAATGGGTGTTGTCTCTTATATGTTAAAAAATGAACTGACAGCAGAAACACTGAGAGAGGAAATAGAAAAGATTATGGGCGGTCTCCGGGAAGAACGCCATAAAGCCCATATGTATGCGGAACACAATCTGAGAAAATTTCTGACCAGCCAGGCAGTGGAAAAAGAAGATTTCATTTACCGCAACCATCCCATGCAGCGGTACAGCCTTCTCTATGTATGGGAAGACCAGCCCTTAAGCCTGGACGGGGATAATAAATCCTTTACCGCATACGATGTGGAACTGCTGGAAAATCTGGTTTATCCGGAGGGCATTACCTGCAGAAGTGCGGCGGCAGTGGGGGATGGCAGATGGTGCACCATTATTTTTATTGATGTAAATGTTGCGGATAGTAAAGGGCTGCTCATGGAGGCAGGAGAAGTGGTTCGCTTCGAAATGCTTCAAAAAGGAGTGCCTGTCAGCTGCATTGCATCCAAAGCCACGAAGAAATTTCTTGAACTGCCGGATCTGTATAAATGTCTGGATGAGCTGTCAGACTATACGTTTTCCTATGGAGGCGGCAGGGTTTTCTGGCAGGAAGAGCTGAAAGTGCGCCAAAAAACGGAACCGGACTACGACGGGTTGATGCTTCAGCTGATGTATACACTGGATGAAGAAGATAAAAATGCATCGGAGTATACCCTGCAGCAAATGCTTAAGAAATATAAATCTGTTTATTCCAGGACGGAATACACCAGAATGCTGCGGGAGATACGGGGAATCCTGAAGCGTTATGCTGACCGGAAAAAGGTGGAGGCAGGGATTATCTGGGAAAATCACGTATTTGCAGATGTGGATCAGGTAGAAGAATGGTTCTGTGCGGGCCTGCATGAAATCTACGAGGGTCTGAATTCATTCCGGGAGGAACAGTATTCCAGGATGATCGGACTGAGCCTGGAATTTATCCATAAGAACTTTGAAAAGAACATCTCGGTTCAGGATATTGCAAATGCAGCAAATATTTCCGAAGGGCATCTGCGGAAATGCTTTAAGAATGAATTGAATATCACAGTAGTGGATTATCTCACAAATTACCGTATCCGCCGTGCGAAAAAAATGATGAAAAGCGGGGAGTATAAAATATCCGAGGTCTATGAAAAGGTTGGGTTTACGTCCAGCCAGTATTTTAGTTATGTATTTAAAAAGATTGAGGGTGTTACCCCCAGCGAATTTCTGAAATCGCTGTAGAGGGTGTTCTATCGTAATTTAAGAATACGCTCCGGGGAACAGGAGGAAGAGATCATGAAGAGAACAATCCGTACTAAAATAATGCTGATGGTTTTTATACCCGTAATTGCGGCATTTTTAATCAGTGGTTTTGGAGCATCCCAGTATTTTTACCGCATCCTGGAGAGCCATACGGTGATGGGAGAAGACCAGAAGCTGGCGCAGACAGCCAGACAGCTGCAGTATATTCAAAATAATGTAATTAATATTGCTAAGCAGATCGTAATCGATGAACAGGTGCAGAACCTGCTTCGGGAAGACCGCAACGAAGACGTACTGGAAAGCCTGATCACCTAGCGGAGTGTAAAGCAGACACTGCGTACTTATATCAATCAGTTTCCCTATATCTATGGTGTGACCATTGTATCTCCTGAAATGGCATCCTATTCCAGTAACCAGACGGAAGGGAAATTTAACCCGGAGGAAGAAGCATGGTACACGAAGTTCAAGGAAACAGGCCTCTACAAAGGGTTTTCGGCGCCCCACATCTATACGCTGGAGCAGGGCACCCAAAAAAAAGAAGTGGTCAGCTATATTATGAGCTTCAAAGATATCCGCAACGGCAAAGATATCCTGGGTGATATCATTTTACATGCCGGTGTGCCGGAGCTGGAAAAATATGCAAAGCTGGATACCGGACTACTAAGCGGATATGCACTGTATGACCGTGAGGGAGCTGCAATCTTGCACAACGGCACAATCAGCATGCCGTTTGAAGACATCAAACAGTATGCCGGAGGGCAGAGCCATCTGGAAAATAAAAATACGGTTTTGATTAACCGTGGTCTGGAAGATGGGTGGACTATGGTATCGGAAGTGTCCAATAATCTGCTGCTTACACAGCTGAAATACATCAAACTGTTCTTTGCAGCCATTTTCATAGGGGCAATCAGTATTCTGGCGGTAGTTTTGTATTTTTGCATCCGGAATATAACCAAACCCCTGGGACAGCTGCACACTGCAGCTGTGCAGGTTGGTACAGGTGATTTTGAAATTGCGGTGGATATCCGAACCAACGATGAATTAATGGTACTGGGAGAAGCTTTCAACACCATGGTTGCTGATATTAAGCATAGAATGGAAGAGAGTATCCAATATGAGAAAACCACGAAGGAAATGGAAATCAACCGGCTTATGCTTCAGATCAACCCCCATTTTATTTATAACACGCTGAATTCCATTGTTTACATGGCGCAGATCGAAGGCAACAAAGAGATAGTGAAGTTTTCCAATGCATTTATATCGCTGCTTCAGGATACCCTCCGGGTACAAAAGGATAGTATTTTTATCAGCATGGAACAGGAACTGAAAAATATCAAGAATTATCTGCTGCTCCAGTCTTACCGGTATCCTCAGCGGTTTGACGTCATTTATGATGTGGACGAAAGTGTATATGAGGCAGCGGTTCCCAATGTATTGATCCAGCCCATCGTAGAAAATGCTATCTTTCACGGACTTGCGGGAAAACCAGAAAAAGGGGTTTTAGAGATTATCATCTGCCGGATAAAAGGGACCAGGGAGGATATACAGATTACCATTCGCGATAACGGACTTGGGATGACGCAAGAGGTAGTAAACAGCATTCTGAATCAGGAAGATTCTATTCAGGGGCAGATGCGGACCATCGGAGTTGGAAATGTGAAAAGCCGGATTGAGCACATCTATGGGAAACAGTCCGGTTTCGGAATGGAAATTTTGAGTACACCGGGTAAAGGTACGGAGGTAGTTTTGCATATACCATTTTTGAAATTTGATGAAAATAATAATGATTAACGATTAACAGGAGGTTTCTATGAATACAGAAAATGAAAGCAGAAAAGGTGGTTTTACCCTCCCGGGTGAAGCCGGATATGAGGAACTCACCTTAAAACTGGCAGAGCAGTGGGGGGCAGACGTGATCCGCGACAGTGACGGCACGGAACTCTCCAGGGAAATCCTGGATGCCGGTTACGGAATTTATTCCACCATCTGCATTATCCGGGACCACAACGACTGGGCGAAAAAGAACAGGGATAAACTGCAGCAGACCTTTCTGATTACACAGCCGAAGACAGCGGTGGAGGATACCGTTTCCTTTCGGCTGATGGAGGACTTTTTTGAAGGGCAGTTCCAGGTGAATGACAGGGAAGATGCCATGAAATACTGGCAGGTATATGACCGAACCTGCAACGAAGAGATACCCCGGTATCAGTGGAGCTATGACAGAGAGGAACAGTCTGTATTGGTAAAGGGAGTCCCGCTCTGGCACAAGTATACTGTAAGCTTTTTAGCATACCGTATCTGGGAAGAGATTTCGATGTACAATCACACCACAAATGGATGGGATAAAGAGCATCTGATGCAGATTGATCCCAGATATCCTGAGACCCAGGAATATATGCTGGGTTGGATCAGGGACTGGTGTGAGGCGCATCCGGACACCACGGTAGTCCGTTTTACCTCCATGTTCTATAACTTTGTGTGGATTTGGGGAAGCAGCGAAAGAAACAGGCATTTATTTACGGACTGGGCATCCTATGACTTCACCGTCAGTCCTCTTGCACTGGATGAATTTGCAAAGAAATATGGTTATGCCATGACGGCGGAGGATTTTGTGAATCAGGGGAAATTCCATGTTACCCACATGCCCGGAAATAAAAAGAAAGCCGACTGGATGAAGTTTATCAATGATTTTGTAATCCGGTTTGGAAAAGAGCTGGTGAAAATCGTCCATGACTATGGTAAGGAAGCCTATGTGTTCTACGATGACAGCTGGGTTGGAAATGAACCCTATGGAAAAAATTTCGAGAAGTTTGGATTTGACGGCATTATCAAAGCGGTGTTCAGCGGTTTTGAATCCAGACTCTGCAGCGGGGTAAAGGTTAAGACTCATGAACTTCGCCTTCATCCTTATCTGTTTCCAACGGGAGTGGACGGTTCGCCCTCTTTTCTTGCAGACGGTGATCCAAAGGCGGAGGCGCAGAGATACTGGAAAGATGTGCGAAGAGCAATCGTCAGGCAGCCGGTTGACCGGATCGGACTGGGCGGTTACCTCCATCTGGTTCAGGAAAAACCGGAGTTTGCAGCTTATATGGAGGAACTGGCGGATGACTTTCGCAAGATCCGGGAATTACATAAAACAGGGGCACCCAGGAACTTGAAACCCAGAGCAGCTGTATTACATTATTGGGGAAGTCTCCGTTCCTGGACTTTGTCAGGACATTTCCATGAGACTTATATGCATGATTTAATCCATATTAATGAAAGTCTTTCCGGTCTGCCCTTTGAAGTCAGCTTCATTAATTTTGAAGATATCAAGAACGGTGTGTTAGATCAGATTGATGTGTTAATCAATGCTGGCGCGGCAGGCACGGCATGGAGCGGCGGAGATATCTGGAAGGATGACGAAGTTGTGGAAAGACTGACGAAATGGGTCTACGGCGGAGGTGCCTTTATTGGGGTGAATGAACCATCCGCAGCAGAAGGCTGCGATACTTACTTTCGAATGGCACATGTGTTGGGCGTGGATAAAGATACCGGAGCAAGGGTGTGTCATGGAAAATGGTCATTTGCACCAGAGATTATCCCTGGGTTGATCCCGGAAGGAGCCGTTATAGAATCCAGGGAAGGACGGTATCTCACAGACGGATCAGCCAGGGTGCTGCTGGAAAAAGAGGGGCAGCCGCTGTTAACGGTTCATTCCTTTGGACAGGGTAAGGGAATCTATCTGTCTTCCTATCAGATTAGCCCCGCTAATACCAGAATGCTGCAAAACCTTATTCTATTCGGAGCAGGGGAAAAAACAGATCAGGAATTCATCACCTCCAACCTGAATACGGAGTGTGCTTATTTCCCTGAGGGACACGCACTGGTAGTAATTAATAACACGGATACCTGCCAGGATACTCTGGTAAAGGCAGGAGAAAAAGAAATTTCCTGCAGACTGAAAGCATATCAGACAAAAATAATAAATATTTTCCAATAATTTGAAATAGAAACCGTTAGAATGCCAGAAACTGGATATACTTCAATTAATGAAACATCTCATGAAAGGAGTATAAATCCATGATCAAAATACCGATTACATTCCAGACCCCGGATGACGCTGTCCAGTTCGTAAATATTGTCAGTCAATATGATGTAGATGTAGACCTTCGTTATGGACACCATATCGTCGATGCCAAATCCCTGGTGGGAACCCTGGCACTTAGTTCTGCAAAAAATATTGAAATGATCATTCATGATAATGAATGTATGGAACTGGTACAAGAGGTAGGACCATTTGTAAGCCGCAGAATGATGGCTTCCAGGAATTCACATACACCTGACCCCACAGGACGTTAATTCCGTACTGCTTTCTGATATGTATCTAAGATTCCATAGTATGAATCTCTTCTAAAAAAGCTGCTGGCAGGTGCCGGCAGCTTTTTGGATATATGGAACATTTCGTAAGGACGATTACTCAAATCGTATCCATGCCTCTTTGGGGAGAGCCAGTTTGCATTCAACCTCCATGCATTTGATCAGCCCTGCGATGGCGAGACAGGATGCATGGCCTGGAAGATGTTCCGATGCGTATTCATATAAGGCTCCCGTTCCCGGTTTTCCAAGACAGACCTCATAGGCATCAAAGGTATCCCCCAGGTCGTCAAACATTTTCTGGATGCTTGCACACCCGGAATCAACTTTTACGTTTACTTCCATCTGATCCTCGGAAGAAGCTTCTATTGTGGTTATCAGCCCGCAGACACCCGGATTAATAGTTACTTTTGTCATATGTATACCTCCTTCAAAAGTGTGTTAAAGCAAAATAATATGCCATATTTTAATTATAAGGCGGCTTTTGAAAAAAGCATAGACTTTTTATAGATTTTTATCAGTTATTTTGCAGGTCTGCTGGTTAGATCCGCAACAGAGGACATATCGGTATAGATCACATAAAATACAGGATATTTCCCTTTATACACTTCATCTACAAAAAGGCCGTTGGCTTTTACCGGAATGTAATGTCCATCCGTGTGGCGCAGCCTGTAAGATAAGGTGAAAGGAACCCTCTCCGGCAGGGATTTATAGTATACGTCCAAAGTTGCCGGAAGATCGTCCGGATGAATCTGGGATAGAACATCATAATCCGGGTCGGAAAATGCCCTGGCAGAGGTACCCGTAAGCTCTGTCCTTTTCTGGTTAAAATAGAGCATTTTAAATTTGCCGTCCACCCAGGCAATTTTGGAGATCCCGTCGATGGAAGTACTGATTAATGCCATCATATCCTGCTGGTTTACATGAAAGACAGAATCGCCGTCAATATTCTTGCTGAAAATACAATAGGAGCCCTTGCCGTGGCCTTTGGTATAGTATAGTGCCTGATCCGCTTTTTCGTATAACTCGGTATAAGAGCTTCCATGGTCCGGGAACAGGGATACGCCAATACTGGTAGAAATAAAATAATCACTGTTTTTTCCAAAATTCTTCCTGCCAAGCTTCGCACAGAACCGCTCTAACTTATTGATGACTGAGTCTATATCATGGAAATCTCTCATAAACGCCGCAAACTCATCCCCGCCGATCCGTCCTACGATATCACTGTCCCGGAACTGTGACCTTAGTTCCGCCGCAAATTCTGTGATAATAGAGTCTCCAAAAGTATGTCCGAAGGTATCGTTAATGTTTTTAAAATTATCAATGTCAAAGATAATAAATGCATGACGGATTTTGTTTGGACTGTTCTGGCAGAGAATACTGGAAATCATATCCTCCGTAGTTCGTTTA